>JACCDO011061957.1_pt1 | contig 57507 bp, 55 predicted proteins | sample 7446101 | NCBI WGS metagenome assembly JACCDO01 (sample SAMN15323440, study PRJNA562643) | freshwater metagenome | isolation source: river surface water | place: USA:Blue River Watershed | collected 2017-08-16 | reverse complement strand
TGGCAAACCGCCAAGGCTCGAGCGTGATAATTAAGTCTGTGGTCAGCTAAACAATAGAATTATATAATTCTTTGGCAATAGAATTTATATAATTTAAAGAATTCATCGTCTAATCATCTACTTATGCCTTTGGAAACAACTCCGTATCCACCACGGCGCGAGGCAACACCAGCAACGCCGATGACGCATCATTACGACTGTAAGAAATCAACACACGCTCTGCCTCCACTACGAGTCCAAGTGCATACTCAATGGGGTCCCCATGGAATTTAAACATAACAGAATGGCGCACGTATTTTAGTGTTTGAGCGTCCAACACTACAATAATGTGATAATAGTGTCGCGGGGCAGAATGATGTACCAAATGGCATAGGAACCATACTTCGCTGCCAACACGGCATCCATTACTGGACCCACGCACGTCGCGGAAAAAGGCAGGCACAGCACTGTCTTTTTGCAAATCTACAAGATTGGAACCATCCAAACGACCGATTGTAAGGGGCGACCAATCATATACAATGCGTAAATCGCCAGCGGAATTATGGCACATAACCCAGTTCTTTTCGCAACCGCGGCCTGTGGGCGATTCTAGTACTGTGGGATGCAAACAATTGCTTTTCAAATCATATATACCGTGGCCAACACAAACGCGCCCAGACGCCTTATCTTCCACAGTTCCTAAAAAGTGCAATTCGCCCTGATGACTAAATACTTTTACATCTTCTACACCCTGATAGCGTAGCGATTCGTCGGCAACTGCGTCAATCCAATCACTGCGCACAGTCTTCAAATCGGCCGAAAGCCAATCACGACGCTGTAGGGTCGTAATTTTGCCATCAGAATGTTTGAATGTATAAGAACCATCTTTTTGAATGCGATAGTTCACATAACGCACATTTACAAAATAACCATTGCTCAAGGGAATAATGCAAGGACTGCTACTTACAAAATCATCGGCACGACCACCCACAACCTTTTCACAGGAACCGCCAATATCAATTGTTTGAACACCAGGTAACGTTGCAACGCGTTTTACATAAAATATATAGTTGGAAAGTACATTGTGTTTATTATAGTCCTTGCCTATTAGATTCAAATATTTATAATGGTCAATAGTTGCTTTGGAATAATATGCTAATATACTATGTTCATAATCCAGCAAATAATCGTATACAGGTGTTTTGATAAATAAAACGTCGTCTTTCGGAAACGGTATGCGTTTTGCTAAATCACAAATGGCCTGGCCGACCACCTGTTTCCCTGATTCACGATAGTATTTTGTCAGTTCATACAGTGATTCTGCACGGGTTGGATGACGGTTGTATGCTTCTAGCCACCAGAACACAGCATTGGGCATATCACCAAGTGCCCTATAACACATTCCTATTTCATAGCAAGAGTAAAAGACTTCTTCCACCCAACCACCAAGTGCCACGCGTTTTTTGTACCATTCAATCGCTTCTTTTTGGTTGCCAATATCACGATAACTATTTGCAATATAAAAATGGTAGCGTTCATTATTGGGTTCCTCTTCCAAGCCGCCTTTCAGCAATCGTATATCACGTTCAAACTTATCGGCTTTTGCACCGCCATCACCAATATCCTGAATCCAGAGAGTGTCCAGGCGCGCATTGCCACCACCGTTGGGAAAATCATAGTATTCGTGCGTGGGACCCATGCATCGTACGCCAATTCCAGTTTTCACTAACCGCAAATTATAGTATTCCATACCAGGATTCTTTTGAATAATACTGTACCCTGGTTCCGTAAGTTTGGATTTGTCAAATTCTGGTTTTACAACTAATTTCATATCAGCATCCAACAACAATGCATACACACCCCAATCGGCCGCGCGATTCAGTGCGTGAGTACGATTGTATCCAAAATTTTTGAAGGGCTCCACATATACACATCCTGGCTTGCCCGCGGCTTTCATAAAGGTGCGTATGCGTTCCACGGTATCATCTGTACTTCCTGTATCACAAATACAATATGTATCAATAATGTCCAATACTGAGGAGAGCAAACGTTCAATAATTTTGCTTTCGTTTTTCACAATCATATTCAAACATAGTTGACCTTTTACAACAGGGTCTGCATACTCTTTTACTTCTTGTGTTGTCTGCGAAGAAAAATTGAGTTCTTCCAGTAAATTTTGAAGCCCGTCGCTCATTTTATGATTATCCTTTCAAGAGTCGTCTCTAAATGGGCCTTACCAGCAATTTCTACAATTATTCCACAGTGGGCGCAACTGCCCTGCATGCAATACAGCGTGCAAACAGTAAACTTGCCTACCAATGTTTCAATGAACTAAAATGCAGTGGCGAAGACGAGTATGCATATCAAATCGCAATTCTTGGTTGGTTGTTGGGACCACCATCTGGTTCAAAATCCTATGCATATGCACATTCATCACGCACACTCTTTATAAATACAGTGTGTTCTAACATAAGTCCATACGAACTACCGCCAATTCAAAGTGAAAAGCCGCTAAACAATCCTCCACTTTCAGCAGGAATTACTGCAATCAATGCCGCGTTGAAACGTAAGGATATTGCACGGGCGGCATATTTGTCGCGTCCATATTACAATGATATAGGAACACTGTTTGCAGCACTGAATCTTCCACAGCAGTTTGGTAAGTTAGCGGACGAGTTATTGTTTGCACCTCTTGTAGACCGCCTTGTATTGCAGGCATATGCGTACAAACTAACGCCGGCGCCACCTTCCACAGCAGACCCGCCGGCAACACGGGGTCGTTGTTTCGCAGTGGACCCAGTCGCGTGTGCACTATGGGGAGCACAATTGCCACCGCGCCCAATGAATCCGGCAGCAATCATTGACGAACCAACTGCGTTTTGGCAAGCGGCGATTGAGAAATACAAAATCACGAAACAGCAAGGATTCTTGACGTTTCCTGATTACGATAGCGAAGAGATGTTTTATGTTCAGTGTTTTCCAAATGATTTGCCTGATGAATGGGCATTGGCCGAACAGATGAAAAGTCACGGACTGGCAGCAGTGGAATCCCCTGAAAATGTATGGCGCACAGCATTTGTATTATTGTAGTGTAACCAAGTCGTGATGAAACTGTTTTTCAAATCCACGAATGGATCTATCAAAATTAGCAGCAGGGAAAAATGCAATAGGGCGTTTACTACGAATGTAAGACATTACAGAATCGGCGGGTTGTCGTGTCATTGCAATAAGTGTCATTGCCATAAGGGCTGCACTGCGCTGCATTCCTGCGTGGCAGTGAATCAAAATAGATTCCCCGCGTTTGTATGCTTGTACAACACGTAAGACTGCTTCGGGCGCCCAATCTTGCATATTTTTAATTTCAGCGGGTTCTAAATTATCGTCCACAGGAACACGATACTGATGAAGTACGGACGGATGAAAGGGCAATGTTTTGGTGCAATTAAATACGGCAGTTATATTGTTTTCTTTTAAAAATGCTTCATCGGCTGCGGCATTTTTATTACCCAGCCACAACCGGGGTATAATCATATTTGCATTATCTCCAATACGAGACATCCTATTCTTCGGAATCATTTTCAATTTCCATACTTGAACCCGTGGATTGGGCGTCTTGTCTTTCGGGTAGATGCACAACAATTGCATTTTCAGGAATATCATTGGGTTGGGCATTGAAACCGAATACAAATACGGAACGACGTTGTGCTGGCGCAGGCTGTTCAGGTGCAGCATTTGGTGGTCGTCGCAAGATGCGTCGTGGTTGAGTGCTCCACCATTGTGTTGAAAGTTTATGAAGTTCAAGCAGTTCATCAATCATGTCTTCAAATGTTTTCCACGGATTCATTAAATGCAAATGATTAATATAAATCCAGTTATCCACAATAAGTTTGTCCCATCGTCGTAGCAAGTCCACTGGTAACTTGCGATTTACTACTAAACGTCGTATTGTTATTTGATTTGTGAAGGCTTCGTAACAAGAATCATACAAATCATTCATTGCTTCAATGTATGAATCCAATGAATCCGGTTCATTAAGGTTTTTTAGGTACTCGTGCGCTGAATTTATACGAAGTGCTAAAACATTATCGCTGTAAAATCGTTCAATGTTGTATTGCGCGTTACGAAATTGTGCAATATGTGAAGGAACAATACGATTTAAATTATTTAAGCACGACACAATCTGTTGTACAATGCTTATAAGTTGTCCTGTATTCCAGTGCAAATTTGTGTATGGATTTTTTGGCATTTGTGGGTCAGGAATGCCCCAATTATTGAAAAATAGTGACGATGTAAATGTGCGTATGATGGTTGTAACATGAAAATCATAAAATCGCCGTGATGCATAGTCGCATATGCGCACCCGTGCTCTATCGGGGATTGGCATCGTAGTATACAAATCCTCTTCATTTACACCCTTTTTCAACATTATGCGTCGTCGCACAATACCAATCCATTTGCGCACCAGTGTTCGAACGCGTATTTCATTATGGACTGCATTGTCATAATTTTGTAATACGTCTGGATAAATTATTTGTAACAGCGGCGATGTGTATTTTTTACGTAGTTCTAAAATTTCTCCAAATGTGTGATCATACGCATCCAAATCACGAAAAAACGGACACGTGGATTTTGTGCCCCAAGCATGAGTTAAAAAACGAAATGTGCCTGGCGCCGGTGGACCAATGTCTACAATCGCACCAATGTGAACAAGTTGTGGCATAATGCGCCGAAACCGTTCTTGAAAACGTTCTTGCGTTGATTGCATTATAAATATACAAAACGAACGCTCTAAATCGTCTTTGATTCCTTGCAAATACCAGTTTTGATGTCAATTGTTAGTCCAGGCATCACAACTCCGTCTTTCATAACGGAACCATCTTTTTCTGAAACCCATACAATCATAGTATCAAACTCAAATGGGTGACGTTTTTCCAATGTTTGGAAGTAGGAATCTGTATGAAGTTTCATGGTCGCAGAAGGACGAAATGCACGATGGCTCCAGCAGAATCCACAAGGGCTGCAGTGTTCATCGCATCGTTTCCACATATTGCCGGCGCGTTTGGTAATTACAGGGCATTGGGATTCAATCCACCAGGGACCGTGTTCCACAGCCACCGTTGTTTGAATGCCGCGAACACCAAACACACGCTTGCGAATATCGCTGGATTCCACACCAATGATTCGTGATACATCTTTGATAAATCGCAAGTCATTTTCTGCACAGACTTTTTGCATACAATCCCAAAGACCTAGTGGAATGCGTTGATTTTCAAGTTCCATTGTGCGTTGCGGTTTTGAGAATCAAGGAAATTGTCAGGAAATAATAAATGTCCGTTGTGGACAAGACAAATGAATACAAACCCGGTTCAAAGTATTACTGGGGGCCTCGTTTATGGCGTATGTTTCACACACTTGCAGATATCAGCAACCGTCGTGACATCAGTCAAATTTGGACGATGTTCCTAAATGCGTCCGCAGCGGTCTTGCCGTGTGCACAGTGCAAACAGCATTTTCAAGCATACTTACAAACACACATTATGATTCCCATAAAAAATCCGTTACAAATTACGGGCGCATTAATGCGACAACAAATTTGTAAAAGTTTGCATAGTTTTCACAATGACGTAAATAAACGTCTTGGAAAGCCACATTTTAAATTTGAAAATAATAAACCTATTCCGCGTCCAGAGGCATTGCAAACAATTCAGACATTGCTTTCCGAAATAATTGCCGCGTGGGAACCTTTGTTACATACGTCTATAACTCCACAGGCGTTTGCGCATTGGAAATCAACAACACAAATGCTAATTGCCTTACTTTCTGGTGGTCCAAATTAAGACTCCTCTGCAGTGCATACAATTGGTATCTTGGCTTCGTTATCCTTTGGTCCTGGTGCAAGATTACCCATAATTCCAAGTATATCCGGCATTATGCCATTGCCACAGGCATCCAATAGATGCCAGTATCCAACGGCAACGCCGGCACCCAACAATACACTCAGTGCACCGCCAAACAGAGTTTCGCAACCACTATAACCACGGGCAAGTGCAAGGGCCAAAAACAACACACCAATGGCAGCAACTGAAAGTGAAACCGCACGACGATTGTCTACTTTTTGTGATTCGGCACCGGCAGGGGCATCTTTCAAAGCAACGCGGAGTGAATTGTAAATAGAAAATGCGGCAAAGAAGATTGCAGAACTGAGCCAATAACTGGGTGCAACAATCATTGTTTCATCGGGTGTTCCAAGGGAAACGCGTCCCAACACGGAGCATGCGCTGACTCCTGCAGGCACTGCAACTTGTGCCCACGTTGGGAAAAATAATCCAAAGAGTCCTTGAAATCCGGCAACAATCAGGCCGTTAATGATTAACCCAAGGGCAACCCATACCAGCGATAGTTGTCCCGTTAAACTACCAATTAATAATGCTCCTACAAATAATACATTGGGCAAATCATGATATGCCCCTAATAAAAATTCTCGTGCTCGTACGAGACTCATTCTTCCTTGTTATTATGTGGTCTTTTTTGCTGCAGAGGGGCGCTCGCATACATAAATCGGTTTACCATCGGGCACGCGTTCACGTATAAGTGGCATATTTAGAATGTTTGTAATGCGACGGTCTGTAATCCAAGATAAGAAATAGCACATTACGACGCCTAAACCCGCGCCAACAAGCATACCCATTGCAAGCCCACTGAATTTATCACAACCTGATTGCAATCTGTATACAACACATAGAAGTATAACAATGCTTAAAATTACAATTCCGGTTGTAGCAGCCGCTTTGCGTCGTTGAGACGCTTCTAGTTCACGAGAATAAAGCGATGGTAGTAAGCCAACCCAACCGGCCAAAAATCCCAAAAAGGTGCTGTAAAAACTGGGCCATGCCGGAGCAATGGAACCCATACTTTTTGATTGTGTTGCGCCCAAAAGACGTTCATATGATACACCGGGGAAGTATCCAGTACATGCACCAGTATCTGGAGACGGCTCAACAACGTCTTGCAAGTATGTGCCTAAAAAGCCGGCAAAGGCTGGATGTATGAAATTCAATAGCGCCATTGACCCGCCAAATGCACCCATTTGGGGTGACTGAAACAGAAGGGCAAACAATAATGCACCTGCTGTGATTGTATCCGGAAATACTTGCAAATTGTATTTAAAGCCGTCGTTCGCAAAATTGAGAAACGAACGGAATTCTGAAACTATTTTATCTGCTGCCATGGGAATACCGGCCTTCTACAAACACTTGATACAATCAATTGGCGGACTCACGTCCAAAACTCGTGCACACGCCCCTAAAGTCTTTGGACTAGATTTGAACTGCGCAATTTATCATTGTGTCCGCAAAGTACAAAAACGCTTGCCATATGCTGGTGAATCTAATCACGCTGCATGGGAGCATGAACTTATTCAATCCGTAATTCAATACATTAAATACATGGACCGCATTGTAAAGCCAACTGAAAAGTTGGTTATAGCCGTTGACGGCGTAGCGCCAATGGCCAAAATTAAGCAACAACGTATGCGACGATTCAAATCGGCGGTAGGTGCTGAGGAAGAAGGGCGTATTGCAGCGGTTGCGCGTGGTGTACCCTATGTGCATGTGCCACGCTGGGATACGAATGCAATTACACCAGGCACACAATTCATGGCTGCACTTGCCAATGCCTTGCGTGCGTATGCGGAAACAAACCCCAAACGTATTGTTGTAAGTCCTGCGGATGAACCTGGTGAGGGCGAGCAAAAACTAATGGCTTGGATTCGTCAGCATAAACCACACGATGTGGTTGTTTACGGATTGGATGCAGATTTGATTGTGTTGTCACTTTGGGCATACGCAACACTGGGTACCAAAATAGACCTTTTCCGTGAAGAAACGGAGTTTAATGGTGCCGTGAAATCGGATAATTTTGGAGATGAGCAGTTTCTGTACTTTAATCTGGACCATTTGGCCGCGGTGCTTCATCAAACGTATGGCGCCAAAGCGCCGCGTTGTGATTTCATACAGGATTTTGTGGCTATTATGAATTTGCTGGGCAATGACTTTGTGCCACACGGAATGGTGCTAAAGATTCGTGATGAGGGCATTGAACGATTGTTGGATATTTATCAATCATTGGGTGTACCGGTGCTCAATCGTCGCACATACGGCAGCGTTTCCTATAATGTGGCCGCACTCAAAGCCTTCTTTCGTTCGCTGGATGAACCGACAACAATGTTGCGTGTGATTAAAAAGAAATTGGAGGCACGTGTGGGTGCAACATACTCCAAAGACCCCGTGGACATTGCAATGGCCCGTCATAATGATACACCGGTTGTATGGGCCGCGGAAAGTATCTTTCTAACACCCAACAAGCAATTGCGTGACGATTGGGAAACCCTGTATGACGCAAAAGCAATGTATGGAGCGTCACCGGCACTTACGACACGGGCGTATCTTGAATCACTATCGTGGAATTTGGCCTATTATGCAGGTGAGCCAGTGGATATGACGTGGTATTACCCGTGGTCTCTTCCACCACGCATTCAATCCATACTGGAAATGTTGGAGTCAACGCAGGAATTGCCTATCCCACGACCGGATGCGACAACACCGCAACTTCAACCCCAAGAACAACTTGCAATGGTATTGCCACAATCATCGTTTCATTTGTTGCCTAAACGCTTTCAGGAATTACCCCACAAGTATCCGTATGCCTGGCCGTCGCAATGGAGTGTGTACAGTTTTGGCCGTCGGTTCTTATGGGAATGTGAACCAGAGATTCCGTTGATTACGCCACAACAAATGCGTGCTTGGCTTTCCACACACTAAAAAAGTTTGACACTGGTTTTTTACAATAGCAACTTGGCACTATGCAAGTTACAAATCCACTATATGAACATCGGCCATATGTTGTGGTTACTGTAAATGTATCAGATTCTATCATACCTGATACATCTACAAAATGGACATGTATTGCGTTTTGGTTTTTAATGTTTGCCGATATTGTGGCGGTGATGGTTGCCTATTTAATTACGGGCAGTTTTGATAATTGGATGAAGTATTTTATGGCCGGAAATGCTGTATGTATTGGACTAGTATTTATACTATGTATGATTGATTGTATGTGCATATCATGCAGAAAATCACAGACGGCGTCGTCGTCGTAATGTGCTTTTACGTTTTCTCCCGCCTTTCAATTGTATGCCAATGCGTTCTTGACGCGGCACGTTTCTTGTAATATTTGGTATTTTTGCACGCGCTGCTGCCTGTGGTTCAACTAGGAAATTGGCTATCTTAGATGCAACTGTGGCAGGCAGTTGACGCACAGGAGGCAATGCCGCCGCAGCACCCGCGGGCTCTCCTACGACGCCTTCATTATTGTTTTCACCGTAAAAGGGAAATAGCTTTTCACCAAGGGCTTCCATTCCTTTTTCAATGCGACCTGTCACAGCATTTGCAGCCTTTTTGTACCAGCTTTTGGGAGCATTTCGGAAATTAATTGAACCAACCTTTTCTGTCCACATTTCTTTCATTGCAGGAACGCGTTCTGCGTGCGCTTTATTTGCAGCAAGTGCTGCGCGTCGTTTTGCAATCGGACCGCGTTCTAATGCAGAATCGTGTGACAAAAAATCTTGCCAATAAACTATATATCTATCATAAATGCTATCCGGGTTTGCCGGTGTTCGTTTATCAACTTCATATACAATGTGACCTGCTGCATAAGGTCCACCCGTGATTTTTACATTTTGCGTTGTGTTGCCAATTTGAAGTGTTACAGAATCGCCTGGTCTGTATAAACCTTGACGCACAAGTCGTGGTTGATGTCCTGGTACAAACGCACCAATAACTAAGTTTTCATTCCAAGGAATAACATTTTTATGTTTTGCAGTATATTCTCTTCCTGGTTCATTCTCACACACAAGATCATAATTATTTTTGGAATACAATTCATCCCAAGTGCCAACAATCCGGCAGGGGCCGGCAACAACACGACCAACATATTCATCGTTTAGTACGGCGACTCGGGTTCCATTGGGATACCGACGTTCAAGAGGAATGATTTCATCCATTTACTAAATGTAAAGAAAAAATTGAAATCAATGTTGTACTTTGTGTGCCGTGTGACAAAATGTCCGAAACAGCAATACAGCAATTTACCGGTTCCCTGGGCGGCGTAAATGAACTTTCCGCCGACCAGAAATTCCAACTTGTTCAAACTTACCTTTCCTTAGAATCAACGCGCATGCAGCATCAGATTGAACTTGCAAAAGTAAATGCACAATCAACGGAACGCCAGCAGCAACAACAAATAGCCGCTTGTCTTGTGCCCTGGAAACAGCGTCGTTTAGAGGCACGTCTGATTGGATTCGTCATATTTGCTGTTGGTTGCATATTGGCGTATGAAACATACAAAACTACTGATATTCTAACAAAATTTATTGCGCCGTTTGTTGCTGCACTGCAGCGTCCACTACTACCAGGCTGGCAATCATACTTGTTTTCCGAAAGTTCATGGATTTCGGGATACGCCGCATCCATTGCAAACGGTGTGCTGCGATTTGTACTCTTTGTTGGGTGTGCAGGAAAACGTATTGTACTGATGCCTTTCAATGTACTTCTGGCAGTTGCAAGCACAAGTTCATCTGCTGCCGCAGGATTCATAATTCTTGTGTTTGTACTTATCACAATGATTGTAATGAAAATGTATCACAGCGATTTGTATTTGGGACTTACAAGCATATCTGTACGTCAAAGTGGCGGTGTAGAACTCAAGAAACTTCAGTGAACCTGTCCGTTCAGTAACTGACCATGAAAATTTGAATACATTGAAAAATTTTTGCATAGTAGACAATACAATGGAAATCGTATATATCGGAGCGTCGTGGTGCAGTACATGCAAGGTCATTAAACCCAAAACGCTGGAACTAGGCAAACTGTATGGAATCCCGGTACGCGAACTAGATTATGATGACGATTTGACAGATGAAGAAAAAGAACATGTTACAAAAGTCCCAACACTGCGCATAGTGCGCGACAACAATGTAAAGGCAACATGGAATGTCAATCAAGTTGCCCAGTTGACGGCCTGGTTACAAATGAATGTTGCCCTGAAAACAGCCGATATGGATTTCTAACACATAAGTAGAAGATGGACTTTTTTCAACCTGCCACAGATGCCACATGCGTCTTGCCTCCTAAATCCGGTGCGGTCGGCGCGGTCGGTGGTGCCAAGGCACGTAAGACCCGGCGTGCACACCGCCGTGCGGCTGCCACACGCCGTCGTCGTAATATGGCCGGCGGCGCTAAGAAACACCGCTCCGCTACGCGCCGCCAGGTGACGCGCCGTCGTGCTGCCCCTAAGCGCAAGATGAACCGTCGCGCGAATCGCAAAACAATGCAACGTCGTCATAGATAAACATTCGGCATTTTTGTATTTCATTATTAGATAATGGATATTTTTACACAGTTGTTTTGGTTATGTTCACTGCTCTTTATTAGTTTATCAGGCTATTTGTTATGTTGTACCAAAAAAACCAACATATTTTATTTGCAGATCGCATCTGGAGTGGGCATGTTTGCTACAAGTAAGATTGGGCGCAAGTTTCTAGGATTAGAATAAGTTTGGTGATTGTTTATCAGTTTAAATAAATTGTGCGTTTTTATAAATCATAAAAACGCACAAATCAAAGTAATGGGTGCCGCACAGTCATCGCTTGATCCGCGTCACGTACGCATTTGGAACAATTTATCATCCCTGGATTCGGCGTCAACCCGGATGCAGATGATTGATACATTGTTAGCAGGTCCAGAATACGTTGCAATAGCAAAACGTGTTGGAATCTATGCCGCATTGCTTAGTTGGAAGGCGGCCACACAACGTGGCGAATTTTATCCTTGGCCACAGCCTGGTATTGCGCCGCCGCAGCAGCAAGCACCACCACGTCCACCTGTTGTACAACAGCAACAATTGGCTGTACTTCCCCCAGGCCGTCGTGACCTGGATGCACTCCACGAAGCCTATGCCGTTTTAAGTATTGATGAATCACAACCGTTAACATTGGATGCATTGAAGGCCTATTATAAACGAGCAGCACTTAAAGCACATCCCGATAAAGGTGGGTCGCCACAGGCATTTGACAGAGCCAAACGCGCATATGTATATTTGGAGGAAATCCTTCTCAAACTGAATCCCAAAACTCAAACACAACAACCATTGTCTGTGCCATCGCAGCAGTTGCCTTTAGTGCCAGTACAATCTGCTCCCGTAAAATCCCCGTTTGAAGATGTGCGCCTTACTGCACCTGTGACAATGGATGCAGCTCTACGCGCACGCGATATGTTGCAGCAGCGCACACAAGTCCAAATAGCACCACCCACCGAACCTGCAATCTCCCTAAATCCCAAGAAATTGGATATGGCAACATTCAATAAAGTATTTGAGGAAAACCGAATGCAAGACCCAGATGCTGATGGATACGGTGATTGGTTAAAATCAAATGCAACAACGCAATCCCAGGAAAACAAAGCGCTTCGTGATAAGTTTAATGCCTCTAATTTTAATAAGGCGTTTGAAGACGGCGCGCGCCAACCTGGGCAAACGAATACAAACTTGTTTGGACCTCAGGAACTTACATTGGCACCAAGTATGGGTGTGGAGATCGGTCGTGACCGTCCTGCACAGTATACAGTTCCAAGCGGTGAGGGCAACATTGGGTATACGGATTTGAAGTACGCGTACGGCGAGGGGTCTACGTTTAGTCAACAAGTGGCAGACGTGGCTGTGTCAAACAGAACATTTGATGCAATGAAACGCGAACGTGAAGCCGCGCCAGTTGCGCTCAGCCCGCAAGAATTAGCGGCGGTGGAAGCAGCCAAACGTGCACGTGATGCGGCCGAAGAAGCACGCCAGCGACGTGCAGCAGCTTATGATGCCGATGCGGCGAATTATGAAGCGCGTATTAAAGGACGAGTGCAAATAAAGTAACCTAAGTAAGGTCTAAACCAAACACGACTCTAACAATCAATATGAAAATCGGATTGATTGTTACAGGCCAACAGGCCTTACAAGATTATAAAATCTTTACAACAACGCTGGCGTTATGGCATCCAAACGCCGAATTGTATGTATATACGGATTCCAAAACGGATGTTCAAACAATAAAATGGAGTGGCCCGCTACACATTAAAGCCGCAATGGATGGTTACGCAGGCAAATCGCGCGCAGAAATGGAAGCGCTTCCTGGACGCAAATACGACTCATTGTTCAAAGATTATACATACGAAAAAGCAGCCGTATTAGAATGGATGTTGGAAACTGAAGCGGCCAATGGTGTCTGGTTTTTGGATGCAGATATAACATTGCTTGCACCACTTCCACAAATTCCTGAATCTGCAACGGTTGCATTGAGCCCTCATTATATTCGTAATGCAGATTGTGCACGGTATGGCAAATACAATGCTGGATTCATGTGGTTCAAAGACGCAACATTCTTGGAAGTGTGGCGCACAGCCGCAGATTCATCACGATTTTTTGAACAAGCAGCGTTGGAAGTTGTTGCAACGGCAGCAGGTCCTGGTCTCCACGAGTTTCCAATTCAAGTGAATTTTGGTTGGTGGCGTATGTTTCAATCTCCTGAATCACCGCCAGTCATACAATCCAAGTTTGGTGTAAATCGCACAGATAAAGGCATTGGGCTGCGGTATGATGGTGCACCACTTCAGTCTGTACATACACACTGGAAAACACAAGCAGGTGATAGAGGTATGTTGGAATTCAATGCGTGGTTCAAAAAACTATTGGAACGATTCAAGATGCACAAACCAATTGCGGCGTTGCTCAAAAATCTTTAAACCCCCCTCTCCTCCTCAAACACCACCACTCCCCCATGCTTACATTATACATGTATTCAGTGAATACACTTATAATTTAATTCATAGTTTAATGAGCCGCCATTGCCGCAAGGGTAGACTGTTGCGCAAGTAGTTCATTGAGCACATTGTTTGAAACTGCAGAAATCGTTGTGCTGACTTGAGCACCCGCAGCACCATTGGCTTCCACATCATTCAATAGATGCTGTGTTGCACCATAATGTGATTTGTAAATTTGGTCAACGTTTAATGTATGGAAATTAGGCAAATCGTAAAGCGAAGGCAAAATGTCAACGGCCTTGGGGAACACGGGTTTGATTTCCTGTGCAATAAATCCAAGACTGTGTCTATCTGTTGTCACTTCATTTGAATAATATTGCGGGTCCCATTCAAAATAGCGAAGAGGAGTGGCTTTAATTGTGGAGTAGCAAATATCCAAATCGGCGTTCACAATATTTGTTTTGATACGTTGGTCAGATGCAATTGTCCAGGTATTTGTAAATGGTTTTGCAGCAGAGTCAGTTGCAAGTTGCAATTTGTATGCGTTGGCACCTGATGCAGCACCTGCGTAAATAGTGGATGCATAGATTGTGGATGTGTGCACTGTTAACGATGATGTCCAAGTATTTGTTTGAATATCACCAGGGTTCACTGTTGTATTTTCATACATGAAAATACCGTTTTCCGCATAATTCATAATGATTTGACCATTGTTGAGCACTGCACAACCAGCACCTTGACGTGTTGGCGCGGTTGTTCTATAGGATTGACCACCATCACTTGTGTATGCAACACCTGTGTTGTATGCAACTGAAATGGCAATACTACCGTCTTTGGAGCAATCAACGGCGCGTGAAACAAATCCGGCGTTGAAGTTTATTGTGGAATTCCAACTATCACCATAATTGTAACTATAGAGTGTTGTGGTTGACACGGCACCGCTCTGAGCACCATATACGTGAATGATTTGACCATCAGCGGAAACGGATGCACCGCTTGTAAGTGCAGTTCCAGAATATACAGCCTGGAATGTACGACCGTAATCTGATGAAAGACGAATTGTATTTGTGCCAGGCACAACAATGTAACGACCGTCAGCAGACATGCCCACACCACTTAATACTAATGATAATGCAACTCTGAATGTATGACCATAATCATTTGAAATCAATATAACACCGTTTGAAGCTGATGCAAGTGCAATATGCTGACCGCTTTGAGATATACGAACAATGCGTTGGGCAGCTGTAAAACTTGTTCCACCAACTTGTTCTGCTACTGGCACAAGTACCCAGGAAGAGCCGTAATCACGTGAAATCAATACACCACTATTGACTGCTGCTAAACCACCATTGGACACAACCATAATGCGACCGTCACCTGAGCAAGCTGCTGCAAAATAGGACTGGTTAGTGGAACCAAATGTGGAACGAAATGTTTGACCATAATCTTGTGAAATGTGAATAAAGTTATTATTTTGAGGAATAACATGATATTTACCATCGCTGGATGTTCCACCGCGACCTGTTAATGCCAATGCACTTACTTGCGTTTGGGCGTTATTGAAAATACTGTTCTTATCAAGATAGTAGGGTTGCAAAAAGTCCTTGTAGTGAACATAGGAGTTTTCGGCGGAAATGTTATCATTCGCATTGATGTCACCTTGCAATGTCATTGAGCCAAATGCACCACCGCCATAAATTGTTGACGTCGTAAGCGTACTTAAGGTGATTGTAGATACACTCGCAACACTATATGTTGGGAATGCTCCACGAAGACCGGTTGCACCTACGCCCGTTGGACCTACAGAACCGGTTGAACCGGTTGCACCAGATGGGCCTGTTGCATCAGACGCAGGTCCCGTTTCACCAGATGGACCTGTTGGTCCTGCAACACCTGTTGGACCTGTAGCACCTGATGGTCCCGTTGAACCTGTAGAACCTGAACGATAATACGAGAAAATATACACTGCGCCTGGTGTAAAGGCAAAATCACCACCGATCAACGTTCCGCAATCACGTCCAGTTTCAACGGATGCTCTGGGTGTTGTTGTAAAAGAAGGATTTTGTGAAATGACTGTTTTACGTTCAGTAGCTGTCGTGCTGTGAACCAATTGCACCAAACAATAATCAGATGGATCTGATTGGTTTACAACACTAAGATAGACAGATTCTCCAACACTTCCAACTTCTACGGAACCTGTGGTTGACGCATTATCCACAATCTGAGACAATGTTTGAAACCAAGTTCCCGCTGCACTATTGTCAAAGTTTGTCAAACTGAATTGAAAGCCAATAACATTAATAAGTCCGCCGTACGTTGCATACGCAAATTCACCAGTGTTTGTAACAGTCGCGTTGTTGTTTGGATTAGAGAGTTTAAAACGTATGCTATTTACATTGTCCGCAGTTAATCGGCCTGGACCAGTGGGACCCGTGATACCTGTAGAACCTGTACCACCGACACCCGCGGCACCCGCTGGACCTGTATCACCTGTTACACCACCACCTTCACCGGCAGGTCCAGTTGGACCACGTTGACCAACGTAACTATCATGGGTCTTTAACGAGTTAAGAAACCAAGGCGATGACATTCTACATAATGAAAATAATTTTTGAATGAATCAGAATATCACGTTCATTCAAAAAATGTGCCGGGGGACGCTATGTTTACATACCCAAACGTTGTAAAAGAGATGTAATTGTGGATTGATTTGCGGCCAAATGGGCGGCAAATGTGGATTCCTGAGCCGCTACCGCCGTACTATAGAACTCAATCTCGGTCTTTTGGGATTCAACTTTATTCATCAAGTATTGTGTTGCACCAATGTGCATTTTGTAGATCTGATCCGTATTCAATGTGTGGAATGACGAGATGTTGTAGAGTTCTTCAATAACATCTACTGCCTTAGGGATCAAAGGTTGCACTTCTTGTGCAATAAAACCAAGACTGTGGCGATCCTTTGTTACGTCGGCAGGGAACACAGAAGGGTCCCATTCAAAATAACGCAGTGGGAGCGCCTTCATTGTGGATACACAAACATCTAAATTCGCTGGTTCCACATTAATCTTGATACGAGCATCGGATGCAATTGTCCAGGTATTTGTTGTGGGTTTTGCAGCAGAATCGCTATCCAAGAACAAACGATATGTTGTTGTGGAAGGAGGTGCACCAATGGATACGTTTGTCGCAAATACATTTGTTGTGTATGTTTGCAAAGAAGACAAGTAACGACGTGTTTGCAAAGGGCCATTGATAAGTGTTGTGGCCGCAGTCAAGTTAATGAAAGACTCGCCGGCAGCACATACAATATGGTTATTACCAGACATACTGATGCTGTTGTACTTCAACACGGATGAATTTGCAATCGCCCATGTAACACCAAAGTCTTGGGACACATACATGTATGAATTCCAACCAGCCGCAATTACGATTTTGCCGTCCATTGCCATTGAAACATCGGCCCAGTATGCAGGATCAGGGAATGCTAATGTATTGTACAATGCGACCGAACTAGCTGTAAATGACGCACCGTAATTGCTAGAGTACATTACACCAGGGCCAACGGCAACAACATACTTACCATCAGAGGACATTGCAAACGCACGCCAAGTAAAAGGGTCCAAAACTCCTTGTCCGGGAGCGTTTCTGTTAGTCCAAGACACGCCAAAGTCAGATGATGTTGCATAACGACCATTTGTTGTGTTGTTACCGACAATCATGTAACGTCCATCATTGGAGACGGCGGCACCGGCATATACCGCGGCCGTACCTGCAGATGTGAATGAGGCACCATAATTGTTAGAAACATAGACACCGTCTGATGTTGTGCGCAACGCAATAACGTATTGGCCAGATGCAGATGTTTTCACAATACCGCGATTGGATAGCGTTGGACCAGTTGTCCAGGTTACACCATAGTCAGAGGATATATACAAATATCCACCTGTGGTTTCTGTGGCATACATATAACGGCCGCTTGCAGATACAGCTGCACCGACCCAACTGCGGACAGAATCAGACACGCGTGTGGTCCATGTTTGACCGTAATCCGCAGACACATAGATGTAATCTGAAACTTGCAACATGTATTGTCCAGACGCTGACATACCGCCGGCCGCGTAGTTTTTAGCAGCACCTGTTGCAACTGTATTTGCTGCAGATCCAATTGTAGATGTAAGGAACTGGTGAGGTTGGTATGCGCGGTAGTTGAAAATGTTGCCGGGAGCATAAATATCGCCCGCAGCATACAATGTGCTTGTCAAGAAGTTCACGGATGCTGTATTTGCAAAGGATGTAGCAGTGATTGTGCTGGCTGTCAAGGATGAAATGAAGGCAGATTCAATGCCACCAGTTGGGCCTGTGGGACCAGTGTCACCAGCAGCACCCGTAGCACCAGTAGGACCTGCCATACCGGTTGGGCCCGTAGGACCTTCAGAACCCGTGGGACCTACAGAACCCGTGGAACCCGTGGAACCTGAAGGACCTGTAGAACCCGTGGAACCCGTGCGTCCAGTAGGACCCGTAGGACCTGTAAATCCTGTTACACCAACAGTACCTGTAGGACCTGAAGGGCCTGTAGGACCGGTAAATCCCGTTGAGCCACCAGTGCCCGCAGGACCGGTAGGACCAGTGTCACCCTTGCCTGATGAACCAGTAGGACCAGTAGGACCTATGCTTTGGGAGATAATAGGCAAACTAAGAACCGGTGTTGGGTCATACGTTTTGAGGGGATCGAGATACCAAGACATTTGCGTATATACATTATGTGAGATTTTTTTATTTAGCAAAAGATTCAAACAACCAAACGCACATTGATTGTTTGAATCGTTCTATACTATCCGTTTACGCATATTCGCGTGGGATTCCTACATCAAAATAGGGGCGACACTGTTCAATACGTGACCACGTCAAGCGGAAAAAGCCTTCAACAGACGCATACGTGCGCCACCATTCACGGCCGGCAGCAGACATAAGTGCCCATTTCATTGGCGATGTTGTGTCTACAATACGTTTTACGTCAGCAGGCGTTTCGGCAACAAAATAATGCACTCCTTCGCGTGGTGGCACAAGGTAATTCTTCATATCCACTCCCTTTGTCACAATAGGCACTGTGCCACACGCAAAGTATTCAATTTCACGATTGCATTTTGGACCAAATCCAGGTAAGCAAAGACCAAATCGTGCATTGCATAGTTTTTCAAGATATTCTGTTTGATTGTAAGGATACGCTGCACCCGTCGAGTCAATAGGCATTGAAAACAACTCAACTGCGCTGCTCCAATCTGCGCCTGTGCGATGTGCGTGCTGCACACCATTTTCCACTTTGCCCAAAAACAATGATTTTATGGAACGCATCGCATATCCACGCAAATTATGACCACAAAGTGCCATTGCTTCTACAGAAACAGGAGAACGCGGCCAAAATCCCCACACTGATTGACGCATTAGTTGTTTGGCCGGTCCAGGTGGCGCAGGATTTCCAAACAGTGCCATTTGATAGGTTGGTTCATCCGCTAACCAACGTGGTGTTGGCCGGTCATACAGTAATACCTCACCGATGCCACCCCACCAACAATGACCTGTATGGGGACTGTGCTCTATCTGCACATAGCCGCGTTTTCCCCACAACTCCGCCATTTCTCGGAATGTATCGCCAGCATGTGACCAAATGCCTGTTTGTTCACAAGGAATAATGATGCGCGGTTTTTCTACACCAAGTTTTCGTTTGATTTGTACAATTTCCTTGAATCCAAATTTCTTGATTGCACGTCCTACGCTCATAAGGGCATTTTGACGCTGATTCACAACGGGTTCACGATGCTTGCACAGTCCAATCACGTGACGCTGACCACACGCTGCGGCCAAATGTATAATATCCCCACGTGGTTCTACCTCATTCATAAATTCCATTACCGTCGCGCCCGCTGGCGCCATCCAAATCCATTCCAACGCGGACCCGCCGCCAATCACCCACGACGCATCGCACAAGGCGCGACGCCGCACTGCAGGTAAATCATTATTTGAAACATAGCGAATTGTCCAACCACTTGGAAATATATGCTCTGCCGTTTCTTCGGCCCAACCACGCGTACAAACAGCATCGGCATCATCGTCTACAAAAAACACAGCAACTGGATGCTCGGCGTCCGAAATTGTAGGTTGTTCAGGAAGCAAGGAACGCAGCCGTGTTATGTCCTCCTGTGTGACCTTTGATTGATTGGATGGTGGCACAACCCACGCATTTTCCGTATAGTAATTCATATCTTTCATAATTGGAACAACTGTAATATTGCGTTCTTTCCACACACAGTCATTCAAAAAGGACCCTACGTCTGGGATTGAAGGGACAAGAAAATCTGGTGCATCATCAACAATACCACGTATTGCAAGGGCTTTGGGCAAATAATGTAATACCCACGATGATAGTGAAGAACACATTGCATCCGTCGTGGGGACAACAACAAGGGATGGTGCGTGAATGCAGGGCGTGAGTGATGATTGTTTGGAGTCCTGCCATCCAGCAATCCATTCTTGATGTTTGCCAACATAGATTTTATTAAAATCAGAAACCAGACCATCGGCCGTAACAAATACACCCCCGCGGAAATTATACAAGGGCGATTCATTTGCAAGTGGCGTCCATACATTTTGTTCATTTGGCAGATAGGTGTATTGACCGCCATAATGACGAAGCATTGAACATACGATTTTTACATCATCATCGGCAACTGCATGGAGTTGACGAACAAACGATTTTTGAATACTTTGTTCACTCCACTTTGCAGCAATTTCTTTGTTTGGACGCGCAATATCAAGCAGATTCTGCACAACTGCACAAGGTTGTATCGCACTTGGGTCAACATATAAATAAAATGGTCTATATAACACATCTTTTGGGTCATAATTACGCACATTGGATGCGTGCACATGCATTGTTTTAATGGAATAAGCAGGGTTTACTACCAGAAATTTCTTACGTAACATCAGTAATGTAATCGCATTGTCACATCCAGGTTTGCCAAATGCAAACCCAAATTCATCCATGGAAGCATCAAAATCCAGACAATCGCGTGCACAAATCCACGAATCCTGTGAATCCGAACGCGGTCCAAAGAGTTGTGGTTCGTCACCATCTTCCCATCGCAGTAGTGCCAAAAACAGACGGCGTTCCGCCATTTTTACTTGCCAAATTTGCTTTAGGGAATCGTGAAACCAAATATCACTATTTGCAAACAAAACAAAGTCGCCAGCTGGCACAAGTGTTCGTGCGGTCCGAAGTACATCGGCAAACGTTAAACGATGACCCAGGAGTTGTGTTTGAAGTTTTGGATTAGTCGGCAATTCGGTGTACGATTCTTCATTAAGTAATACTACATTATCAATAAAGTCTGAGGCAAGATTCTTTTCCAAACAAGTCTGGATTTCGCGTGAACGACGACGCGTTGGATGTTTGAAATATTGTTGAAACAACCACGTGCGTGGAATACAAGAATCATCCGTTCCTATTTGCACAAGACGACCGTCACATGTGCGTGACCAGGCATCATATTGCACACCTACGTTAACGGACATTTCGGCACGGTCCACATTTCCATTCCAAGCAATATTATTCATGCGCAGCACATGTGCAATACTAATAATGCATTTTTCATCTGCATCATTTTCGTGCACAGGTTCACCTAAATATGGATACGAATCATATAAATCTTCAAATAAAAGAACGCGTTCGCAGTGCACATCTTCAAGTTCGTGAATTTTGTCCGCTGTTGCCGCATTACATAATACAAGGGTTTCATTTGTGTGGTCGGCTGGAAATAACTTGCGTAGCGTCGTAGTCCAATCATTTATATCACGCACAATTATTGCACAAGGCAGTCCGCCATTTAAAACATCAAGTGCGGCTGCTTCGGTGCACAAAGGAAACCAGCGATTCCAACGTGTGCTGGGTGTAAATCCAGCGCGCACCCATACCAGTGTTTTATTGTCGGACGATATCTGTGTTTCAGACCGTATGATTTTTATTGGTTGACCTGTTGTTGGATGATGTGCCAGCATTGTTGTATATAACAATACACCAATGATTTAGACCATCACGGGTTTTACATGTAAAACGTTTGTGCCGCAATGGTTGAACGTAGATTGAATGTGCTTGAATATGAATCGCCACCATAAGACACAATGCCGCGTAATTGATTTCTTTCGGCTTCTACACCATCAAGTATAGACTCACGAATGTTATAAAAAACAAGTGAACTCACTGGGTCCGTCAATGCTGATAAATTAAGATTTGTTATTTGTGCAAAAACAGAAGGGTCCGCATTTACGGAACCATATGGACCAACAAATGCCGTGCCTATACCATCTATGGAACTTGGAGGAAATGACATTGTATAGGAAATAAAGCACGTTTCCCCCGCAACTGTAAATGTGTTTGTGCCTTTTGTAATTGATGTGTTGGCAAATACCCATGTGGCTCCACCGCCTCCTATAAATGCAATCAAATTTGCAGTAAATGTATAGGTTCTTGTGCCCGCAGCATTACGAATTGTGAAAGTAAATATGGAGCCGCGTGAATATAAAATATTAATCATATCAGCGTAACTTGGCATTGATATTTCAAAATAAGGATAATTAAAACTTGCTGAACGTTCTGTAAACTGATTTGCTGGTGGGAATACAGAAAGTGATGTAGTCATTGTAGATGGTATTGTGCCAATGTATCCTGTTCTATTGACATAACTTGATAACAGGTTTTGTACTTTGTATGTTGGGTCTCCATTATAAGACGTTGACACAGTTGTACCATATACAGCAGCATTTGCAGTTAAAACCGGCCAACGGCGTGCATCAGTTACGGCAACAACTTCTTGACCAACTAAAAATTGCGATGCCGATGGATAACTACGGGGATACATTTCAATTGTATCAAATGTTGGCAATATTGTATTGAAGGATGTTTCGGCGGCTTCCATTGGTTTACCGTTGATATATGCACGAACTTTTGTTGGAACAACAGGCACAGATTGATTCATCAGGTATGGGGCACGAATAGTTGCTGTGGATTGTGAAAGTGGATAAGGGCCATATTGGTTAATGCTTGAATTATTGACAACAACATCTAACATAACTTCAGGTGCATAGGGTGGCGTGCCTGCAGCACCATATGGGAAAAAACTGTAATTTGACCAACTTACTTGAAGCGGAGACCCGCGCCAAAAATCAGACTGCGAAATGCCACCACCAAGACTGCCTTTTATGACTGGCGATGCACCAGTCGCCGTGGAAACCAACGGATTTTTTACCGCTAACCGAGGATATACATTTAGCAAGTTTGTAAATACAGTGTTATTCAAAATTGTATACTCATATTGCAATGTATAATCTGCATTGCTTATGAATGGATACATATTACCCCAAACGGTCGTAGGAATGCCCCATCTGTATGTATCAAACCGCAACAAACTATTGTTGTTACTATAGGAGGCACCAACCGTACTAATATCAATGTTAATAACACCACGACGATACTCTAATCCCGTTAGTGAATTGGACAAATATGTAAGTGCATAATTTGAACCCCCGTTTAATATATTATATACACTTACATTGAAATTGCGATATGTTGCCAAATCCATTGTGCCAACGTAGTTTCCACCCGTTAAATTTATGTTTTGAACAGTGTATAATGAAGAAACCGCGACCGATGAAGCCTGTGCATTCAGTGATGCAACAAACTGATTGTACGTTGTAATTGTGGAATTTTGTATGGTTGTCAACGTAGATGTTGCAGCAACAGATGTTTGTGCATAAATAGCAGAATTTGTGGATGCAAGTGTATTGTTTAAAATAGTAGGGTACAGCACTACAGTTGACGTAAACACTCCATTTTGCGTGCTCAACTGACGCCCAAATGTTGTAGACATTGATGACATATTTACTGCAAATTGCACGGCCTGTGTGCTTGTTTGTGTTGAAAGTGTTGCAAATAGTGTTACGGTTGAGATATAAAATGCATTTTGTGATATGATAGTTGAAGCAAAAATTGTGGATTGTATATTCAATAATGATGTTCCTGTGCTAGTAAATGTACTAAGTGAACGGAATGCCAGTGACGAAAACGTGGACAATTGTGCGCCAGCAGGAGACGATAAATATGTGAGTACACTGGATTGAAATTGGGTACCCGTTGACAATATGATTGCCTGTGTGATTGATGATGTTGTTGAATAAAACCCATCGGTCAAATTATATATTGTTGAATTCAGTGACGATGTTAAATACACATTTCCAGTGCTATACAGCGATGAAATCATAGATGATGTGAATGCAATAGTGCTTGGGATTAATGTGCTCAACGTGGAAGCATACATTGTGCTATTGTAAAAGTTAAAGTATGATTGTGCAATACTGCGGTTTTCAATTGTTGTGGAAATGTACAGCGAAGACTGGAATGCATAATTGCTTAAAATTGTGCTTCCAATCAGCGTGGACGTATATGCTTCCAATTGCATAAATGAATCGTAAATATTTGCTAAAATAGAACTTGTTGTGATTACGGAAAATTCGTATTGCAATCCGCGAAGTGTTGAGTTAAATGATATATTTGTGGATAGTTGGGCTACCGCAGAATTGTATGCAATTGTTGAAAACGTGGAAAAATTATCATACAATGTCTGGGTTGACAGCGTCAAATATCCTACATTACTGGAAATTGTGCTGATGGTTTCATATGTTCGTGCATCTTGCAAACCCTGGCTGGTGCTTACATATGTGCCAATCCAATTATTTGAAATGCTGGATAAGTTTGTGCTTAGTTGATTCAAATCTGCAACATTCAAAACCAATCCGTCCAATGTACTGTTCTTGACAGTCATTGTGGATTGCAATGTGCTAGCAATCGTACTTAGACCAACATATGCATTGGTTTGAATTGTGCTTGCATATGAAAACAAACCACTGGATGTACTCACTAGTTGTTGTGTCACAATAGAACTAAATGTACTCAAGTCATTGTTTGTAGCCAAAATGGTTGACAGCGACGATATTTGAGTGATTAAGTTTGCAGTTGTAGAAACAAGGCTGGATTGCACTGTTTGATTCATATTGGATGTCAAGCCGACAGATGAACTCAACAATGCCTGTGAAAACGATGTACTAAGCGACGAAAGGCCAAGTACTGTTGTACTCAACAAAGCATTTGTTTCATTGTAAAATGTAGACATAGTGCTGAGTCCAAGCACAGTTGTATTCACATAATTTATCAAATAATTGCTTGTGATGTTGATTTTATTATTCAATACATTGCTTGTGATGTTCAACTGATTTGATAATAAGTTGATTGAATTTGATAATGCTTCATCATTGCGTGTAAGTGAACTAACACTACTAAAAATCCATTGTTGTGTACTTCCAATATAGGTGGATTGAAACGCAAGAGTGCTAAATGTTGTACTAAACTGAGCACCGACATTACTGCCAAGACGTTCAATACCGGTGCTAAGTGTGGACAAATTAGCCGGATTTACAGAGTTGCTCCAGTATGTTTGCCCTTGTCCATTTGCATACAAACTGTAGGTTGTTGAAATGGGTGCATTTGCAGGAGTTCGGAAGTTCAGTCCCCGCAACAGGACTGTATCCAGTGTTTGCGTCGTAGTAAACGCCATCTAGATTCTGTTGGGAAAATAGACTCAATAATTGGAACGCCGCGGGGCGGTGGTCTAAATGAGAACAAAAGACATAACAAGAATAGGATATGTCTCAATCAGGAGGATTATTACAATTGGTGGCCACTGGCCGGCAAGACATATATCTTTCCGGTAACCCACAAACAACATTTTTTAAACAGGTGTACCGTCGGCATACGAATTTTAGTATTGAGACGCAGCGCATTCCGTTTGATACATCGGCCGAATTCAATCGTTTGATTACACTCACAATTCCACGAAGTGGCGATTTATTACATCAACTCTTTTTGGAAATTAAACTTCCCGAAATAAACCCCAATGGACCTGTGCCAGAATCACAATCGGGCAAAACGGGATGTGGCACAACGACGGAACCACCCACTGATTATAGTACGGTTCAAAATTCAGTAAGTTGGGTCAATGGCATTGGATATGCAATGATTGACTATATCAGTATCCAAATTGGTCAACAGGAAATTGATAGACAGTATGGTGAATTCTTATACTTATGGGCACAACTAACAACACCGGGGTCCAAACAAGCAGGATTGAAATATATGGTTGGGCAACAAGATGTATATAGTGATAGCACTCAAACAGGTCCTCTTCGCCTGTATGTGCCCTTGCAGTTCTGGTTTTGTCGCAATGCGGGTCTTGCGCTTCCATTGATTGCGCTGCAGGCAACGCCGATTCGCATTTATATCAAATTGCGAAACGGATATGATATGGTATTTAGCAATGTATTAGAAAACGCAGTGCTTCAAGAAACAACGTGCCCAGAGGATGTAATTGCAAAGCCTCCGACAATTGCGGAAATGACATTGTGGGGCGACTTCATTTATTTAGACGTGGAGGAGCGCCGCAGGTTTGCTAGTAGTAAACACGAGTATCTTATTGAACAAGTACAACAGCAAAAACGCTATAGTTTGCCCAAAAACACAACAATAGCCAATATTCCGCTTACATTCAATCATCCACTCAAAGAAATGATATGGGTTGCGAATCAAGACCGTATGTTACAAGCGCACGAATGGTTTAATTATGGCAGCCGTATGTTAAATGAATATGGTATTCCAAATATTGATCTGATAAGTTCCGCTATTATACAGTTTGATGGCTATGACCGATTTGAAGAACAAAGTGCCGAATATTTCCGGCTTATGCAACCCTGGCAGTATCATACAGCAATTCCAAATGATTTTATTTACGTATACAGTTTTAGTCTAAACCCCGAAGCAGCCCAACCACAGGGAAGTTGCAACGCAAGTCGTATTGATAGCATTGTGCTTCAAGCACGTATGAATCCACGTGTACAATCTCGTGCTGCCGGCATCACTGTGTATGCAGTGAATTATAACGTATTGCGCATTGCCGCAGGTCTTGGTGGGTTATTGTTTACTGTGTAAAATCGGGGTGCAACGTACCGTCTTGGATGATAAATAATGCGCCCAGAGGGCGCATCTTATTTATCATACAAGACGGTAGAGGATGACGCACGTGAGTGATGTCAATATTTGGGGGAACCCTGACAGAAGTTTCATGACATTTATGATTCTGTCTGTATTGTTGGGATTTTTAGGATTTGACCATTTTTACTTACGTAGTTATGTGTCAGGATTCCAAAAACTATTTACAAATGTGTTCTTTTTGGGAATCTGGTATTTCTGGGACTTGATACAGATTTTTCACGATGGCAAAAAGGTACGGGCGGAAGGACTCAACAGCCCATTGGATTGGATTAAAGGAATAGGACGTGGTGTATTTCCAACGCTTGAACAAGAAGGTAAATTTGAGGCTCCCAAATCATATTTGATTTATACCTTTTTGACTGTATGTTTTGGCTGGTTGGGCGCTGATAAATTCTATATTGGCAATGGCTGGCACGGCATCTTGAAGTTGTTTTCCACACTGAACATTTTCCTGTTTTTGATTGGCATTGTGTGGGTGCTTTGGGACGCATTTCACGCCATTTTCATGACAAAATCCATTGTAAATGGTCACATAACATCGCCTCTTCCCTTCAGTTTGTTTGCAGACCCTGTAAACGGTCGCGAATTGTTTATGGTGAAGGAAAAAGCTACTGGTGGTGATGGTGGGTTCTGTTTCATGGACTGGTTGGAAAAGACATTTAGTTTTGGGGCCGCAAGTAAACCCTCCAGTTTTGATTGGCGCAAAACATATCGTGATATTGCCGTTCCACTTATGACGCCGCCTATTGTTGGTGCAGTCCATAAAGTCACAGATACTGTAGATAAAGTTGTGGCTGCCGCGAAAAATGGCATTGAATTGCCTGCAGTTTCAAACATTGCATCTATGGTGACTGCAAATGTTGTGCCCCCGCCCAGTGAGCCACCCAGTGAGCCACCCAGTGAGCCAAAACCGTCCCAGACTGGCGGTGGCGATGGCAGTATATCTGGACCAGGAGCAGTAATTGGAGGCACACTTACTGCTGTAGTATTGGCGGGAGGTCTAAAGGGGTTTTATGATTTCATTAGCAAACAACGAGGATGAAATTGTTAGAAACACAGAAACAATTTGAAGCATTGTGGTTTGAAACACCTGAAATGGGGGACGGCGTTCGCTCGCACGATAAGGCCTGGTTAGTCTTTTTTACGGCTGCTTGGTGCGGGCCTTGTAAAAAACTTGATTTAGAACATCTTGACACTGTTGCAAATAACATTGGATTGCCTTTATGGAAATGCGATTATGTTACAAATGAATATACGCCTGGATACTGTAATGTTCGTAAATTTCCAACATTTGTTGTGTTTCGTCCAGGCTCTATAGTTGCGGTCAAATCGTCAAATCAAACTGATGAAGTTGCTGTTTGGATTCAGAGTTTTGCGTAAAACAAACGTATAATAATCTATTATATGTTTGTTATATGAATGCATTAAAGCATTTTTCCAATCAATGTGCTAAATGCTAGTCGCAATTCGTCATTGCTTTTTTCAAGTCGTTCAATGCGCTGTGCTTGCTCCCGAACAATTGGCAACAATAAAACACCAAGTCGGTCATATTGCACTGCTTTGAAACCATTATGTTCTTTGACAATTTCCGGCACAACCGCCTCTACATCCTGAGCAATGAGTCCGATTTCACTAATTCCCGGCGTTGCAATATAATTATATGTGCATGGAGTAAGACTGAGCAATTTGCTTGGACTTAGATAACCATTTATGTTTTCTTTTAACCGTCGGTCCGAAAATGTGTCCAAGGAACGTGTTACAATATGGTCAAAAAACGAAACGCCACTTACATCCAATGTAAGAGACGGGTCAGATGATGCCGCCTTTCCAATCACAACTTGACCACCGTTGTAATAAATATTATCAGTTCGTGTAATCCAACTATTATTCACAAACCGTCCAAAGTTTCCTCTGTACACATAACAACTTACCGCCGGTGCAGTTTCACGTGATATGGGGTTTGGTACTACGGAATCTGATTGATAACAAGTAAAAAACCCTGAATCTGAGTCAAATACAAATGGAAGTTGGTAATTTTTGATAATGTTATTGCCATTCAATGAAAGTTCACCCGAGGGTTGAGTACGATAATAATCACCTCGCCAAGCACCGTTTGGATTAAATGTAAATGGGATTGTGTTTTCAAAGATGTTTACATTTGTTGTGCGTGTTACACCAGAAAATGCCAAATCCGGATTGGATTCAATCGGTGACAAACGACATTTATTAATACGATACAAATATGTATATGTTTGAGAGCGCTCAATGCTAAACACATTGTTACCATTTAGTGTTGTTTGAAAGGAAGCAATTTCATCGTCTGTAATGCCAAATTGTGATTTGATTTCTTCATTTGTTAGTGCTACAAAATCATCTGGTGGTGTGTTGGGAAGAGGGTCGCTAACAATTTGCTCCGGAAATATTGTCGGCGTCACAGTTTTTTCGCTATAGAAATTCACATTAGGATCGGTGCTTGCGCGCCATAAAAATTTTTTCAACAATAACGTTGAAGAATCCTGTGCTGTAAACAACGGTCCTTGGTCCGTACTCATCCTTGATTTGGATCAACATTTCCCGGTAAGTTCACTATCCGCAAGTGTTTTTCAAAAGTCAATGTAAGGGAGGATGTCAAGTCCATATGATGCAAGCATAGTGAATCTTTCTTCGGGACAGATTCATTTTGCTGACCCATCAAAACCATGGGGTCCAAATGATTTTCCAAATTTGCCATCAACATCTCTAGCAATCACTGCTCGTGGTCGTATTGAAGACGGCAATGTAAGCACTATCACATTCACAAATGCAATTACATATGAGCCATATGAACCAACAGCATTGCAGGCAAGTTTATTGAAAACACTGCAGATTCAACAAAATGGTGTCATTCAATACAGCGAACCTCGGGTAGGATTTTTGTCAACATTTAGCCCAGCGTTTTCTCAACCGGTGACAGCCTTCGGACAATCAAGTATCGGGGGCGCAAGCATTTTTGATGTAACTACATTGTCTCCAGATACCATTACAAATGCAATAGGCAAATTGGATGCTTGGATTGCAAATGCATTTTTATATCAACCACCGTCAGTTTCATACGCAAATTCCGAAACAAACGCATTTTATGGTGGCGTGCAATGGCTTAATCCTAATGTATACAACGTACTTGATAAGTCGGTTCCTTACGTAAACAGCATATTGTTTATAATAGGTGATCCGGCAACGCCAGATTTTGTTTCCTTTGAGATTAATGATTGCACGTATTTTCCATACAAGACATATCGCGATGGTATTTCACCTGCATACTATCCAGTTGTTCGTTTGCGTATTTTCACGGACTTCTTTCTTTGTTCAGCCGATGTAATTTATTCAAAACAAGTGATGCAACAAAAATGTATTCGCTTATTGTCGGAATCAGGAAATGCCACGTTTCCAACATCTGGCAAAGTATTTGCTATTGAGCATACCAATGGGGTGGATAGTTATACAACCGTTTCTATTTATTTGCCAAATTTGCCGGTATCCTACGCCAAAGACAGCGCGGTTCCTGTGCGAATTGTCTATTTGAACAAGACGGATGGTGTGGTAAATGTTGCACAGTTTTCCACAATTCAGGCAAGTTTTGGCGGCCCAGGGCCACTTTCATCCATTGTAGGAACAAGTGCATCACTCACAGCAGTTACATCGCAATATGTGAAACCGGAACTTTCAGATGCCACTCATAACATATCATCGCCATTTTTTAGTTCCTATATGACACAATATGCCTATACACAAATGCAGCCCGCTCACAATGACGGATATGGATTTCGTTACGGAATGTCCACTGCTACAGACACAATTGATTTAGTATCCTCTATTCAAAATGTGCCATTCATAAAAGCAACACCCTATATTGCATCAACACAAACGACGACTTTGTCTGGCTTGTTGCCTGGTGCACAATATAGTACAAATGTCTATGCGGTAAACTCGTCACACCTTAATGGCGCACTAACAGCAGGACCGTTGTTATCCACACTTTATCCTGTAACAACTGCACCTCGCATTGATTCTACGGCGATTCTTCACACAACACCAAATTCGCATCAATCAAATGCATCTACGCTTACATATGCATTGTATGATTCTGGTTGGGCAACCGGCACAAATGTTAGTAGTAATGTAGTGTTTGTATCGTCAGGAACAACTGTGGATTATCAATTAAGCACACTGACACAGTGGAATGATGGAAGTTTTCCAGGCGATAGGAGCAGTATAACCATCAAATCTGTATACACAGATATCAATTCGGTGCCGTATGAATCAGTGCAACTGGTGGCAAGCACTGTGCAAAATGATTTTCCTCTGAATACATTATTACATGCAACAAATGGACTAAGTCTACTTGAGACGACTGTAAGTGATTCACAAACCGATCCAACACGGCAAAAGTTTTTTTACAATACTTCAATTAATGGAAGTCAGTACATTAGTTCTGTAAGTAATACAAATCAATATATTGATATTGCGTTAACCAACCGTGCGATTGTTGGCGGTCCAACGGGTGTTGTTCAACTTCAAACATATTCTACGCCATCGTTTGTATTTCAAGCAGAGCCATCTAACACATTTGCCGTTCAAAACTTGCAAATTTTAAATACAATTACAGATATTCAACGCGTGTCAGGGTTGTATACACCCTCGCGTTCTTCATTTGTCTATTTGAATGTGGATACACAAAACATCGCGCACAATTATTTTGGCAATCATAAAATTGTGGATACGCAGTTAAATGAAGACGGTGTGCCAAAGCAAATCGTGCAATTTTCATCGGCTGTAGCCATTTATAATGGCCCAAGTGTTGTAAGCACACTACCACTTCCACAAAATACCTGGTTAACTGTAAGTTCTATTTACGCATTGTTTGGTTCACAGTTATATCAGGACCCATTTGACCCAAATGTCTATAGTATTGGGACAACTTTGTATCCAGGAAATACAACTGCGGCACCTTTGCCAATTACATCAACGCTACAATCCACAATCTATATTGATACAGTATCAGATACAAGTTTGTTTGTTTCACCTACGCTGTCAACGGGTCAACGCATTGTATCATTGTTGCCGCGTCTTGAAAATCCTGGAACACCAAACAATATGAATGATGGAATAAATCCCAGCACAAATATGGCAGGCATTGGATTAAATGTAAGTTTGAGTTCGTTCATTGCTGCCGTAACTCCAAGCACCATTTATTATTCTTCCATAATTGCATACAATCACGCGTCAAGTCTAAGTTCTGTGTATACGGATGTCTATAGTCGTGAATTATTGTATACAAATGGAAAATACATTCATCCATCCGGTTATAACTTTTCACAGTTTGATGGCACTGTGCTTGGACAGCCGTCGGCAGTATATCCAGATTTTTCAATGGACTTGAGTACAGATAATAACTTCGGATTCCGATACGCCACATTTGTGTTTGAAACACCCGTTTTTTCAACTCCAACATTATATCAGTATATCAACGTGAGCGTGAATGATGTGAATCAGGTAAGTTCCATAAATGCAGCACGGTCCTTGTATACCAACAACTGGTTTCCAAATGCACCTGTTTTGAATATGTACGATTCAAAGGTCAAATTACATACAAAACTGTTTGCAACATATGTTAGTAACAATGACCGTAGTGTGGAAACAGGCTGGGTAAATGTCCTGAAATCGTTGGACGAATATACATTCGCGGACACAACCTTTGATGTGGGCGGTTGTGTGCTCGTGTCAACAATTGGGTCAAATGTAGTCTATAAATCCCAGATTAACAGACGTGCATATACAAAAATAAGCGCAGTAGTGCGCATTGGCCTGTCCGCTGATTCCGGTGTCTATAGCGGCTCGCCCGTATCATTTAGTGATTTGAAGGTTTATTTTTCAGATTCATAAGTAAAGATGACAACCGTCATTGTTGGTGGTGGCATTGCCGGCCTAACAGTGGCAATTGGTTTAGCGCGTCGTGGCGTGTCGGTGATTGTTTTGGAACGCTATCCGGCATGGGGTGGTCGTATTGTGACGCATCGGTCCAATAAAACTCGTGAATTGCCGGCATTGCAATATGAAATTGGTGCGGGGCGTATTCATAAAGACCACGAACGTGTAAATGCGCTGGTAAAACGATATGGTCTTACACAATTCCCGATAAGTACAGATTCAACATACCAAGGAAAACCGAACCGCTTTTTGGATATGATGGATGCATTACGAGGATTGTATGAAACGCAGCCACGTCGTGCACTTGGCACAACTACGATTGGTGAATTAGTTCCCAACGATTTACACGCACTTTTTATACAATATCCGTATTGGGCAGAAATCTTTATGATGCGGGCGGATTTGGCATTTGATTTATTTAAGCCCAGTGGTCCTATGGGCTCGCGGGACACTGGAGGGCCGGATTTTTATGGATTGAAAGAAGGCCTGGATGCCCTTATATTTGGGCGTGTGAAGGATGCACATGAGGCGGGTGTGGATTTACGCAATCGTCATCGTGTGCACGATGTACAACGATTAGGTGACGATTTGTTTGAAATTACGGGCGATTATGGAAAAAAAGCGGACGCGAAACCGTTTACAATTCAGGCGCAGCGTGTAATTATTGCCACGTGCCGGTGTAGTTTGGGCGGATTTTCAGTCTTGCGCGGCACACCGATGTTGAAACAAACTGGCACCAGTCCACTTACACGAATTTACGCGGTGTATCCAAAACCTGTATGGTTTTCTGGACTGGGTAAGTCAGTTACAAATTCACGACTGCGCTATGTAATTCCAATTGATGAATCCAAAGGATTGGTGATGATTTCTTATACTGACGGGGATGACACAAAGTATTGGAAGGGTATGGATGATGATAAATTGAAAAAGGCTATTGCGGCGGAAGTCAAACGCACATTTCCTGAGGTTGATGTGCCTGAACCGTTGTATTTGCAAAAACACGAATGGCCGTCTGGGTGTACATATTGGTTGCCTGGTGACTATGATGTAAAAGCCGCCATTGCGGCGGCAATGCATCCTGGGCCAAATTTGTATGTTGTTGGCGAATCCATTAGCCAACAGCAAACATGGATTGAGGGTGCATTAGAATCAGCAGAACAATTGATCCGAATGTTAAGCAAATAAACTATGGCATAAATATAAAATGTTAAAATTTATATAATTTTAATATTTTGTATAAATGAATAATTTAATGATTGCGACGTGTTTTCCGTTTATGTTGCCGTTGACGACGGGTTTTGCCACCCTTTTTACCAAATAAATTCCTAAACCGAGCATTTGCCTCTTGTTTTCTTTGGTGAATGCTTTTCAGTGCATTAAATTGTTTTTGGTTAATATATTTTCTCCCAAAGTTGTAATTTGCCATTCTACTATCGCCGGACAATAAGCGAAGTATATCATTTTTATTTTGTATGGTTAAGACAGTTTCTCTTTCATTTTCAGAAGCATCCATATCATCCAATTTTTCATTTATTTCTGATAGGAGTTGATGATTTTCAGGAGATAGATTGGGGGCAGCGGCTGCAGGAGCAGGAGCAACATACCCAGGAGGCATAGGGTAATGAAGAGCATTAACTGCAGGAGCAGGAGCAACATACCCAGGAGGCATAGGGTAATGAAGAGCGTTAACTGCAGGAGCAGCGGCTGCAGCAACAGCAGGTTTTTTTAGGTGGGATTGTTTGTTTGCTTTTGCATCGTTTAAATGTTTTTGACTAACTTTTCCGGTTTCTACAAAAAAGTGTCCATAATTATCTAAATCTTCAAGACTCATGTTTTTTAAAGTATCAATTGCGACTTGGTTATATTTGTCGGCATTGACGGCAGCAGCATTGGGTGCAGCAGCAGCGGCAGCAGCAGCAGGAACAGCATTGTCGCCATTGTTTGCATTCGGTTTTGGAAGTACAAATGCTTTTGATAATGGTTTTTCACGGGTAGCTTCTATAGCTGATGCAGATGGTACAGCAATTCCTGATGCTAACAAGTTGAAATAGTCAAAATTTTCGTTTACCCATATTTCATAATTTAATATAATTTGGTCTGATGATGATAACTGTGAGTGCCTCAGTATAGAATTAATGAATCTTTTTTTGTCCGAATTTAAAATATATTCAATCATTTTATTTTTAAACTGTGTCTTCTTTTCCTCTGGGCCTAGTTTTTTCCATTCATTCATAAGCCAGTTAATAAATATGTCATAACGATTATAATAAACATTTCCTATTTTAATTATTGTGAGTATATAATCGTACAAATGATTATTTCCTTTTATGTCAGTACATATTGCATCAATGTTATAATTATCTTTTTTTATGTAATTATGCCATAAATACAATGATAAATATGCTTCAAAAGTTAATTGATCTTGGTCCAATGCACCTTCCCAACTTATTTCTTCTTCGATATGACTTTTGATAAAAACACTCAATTGTTGTTCCCATGTTTCATTGTTTGCAAAATCAACAGCAAACCCAAAATCACCAATTAATGCACCTGAGTCATCATAAAAAATATTGCGCTCTGCAATATCCATATGTGCAATCCCAACATTATTAATTTTCATTAATGCATTGTAAGCATCCAAAAAAAACGATATATCTTTTGTACCATCCAACGTGAGCAAGTCACCTTTGATTTTTGCCTGGTTTATAACATAAATATTATCACCTCTATCTAATGCTTTTTTTGCACGCACACATCCTGTTTTGCCTGGGTCGGATGAAATAACATTTTTTACGCGTTTGGTTACTTTTTTTGTACTAAATGAATTTTTAATGTCAATTGTGCCTTTACGGTTTGACACCTGATATACTTTTTGTAAAGCGTCGCGTTCAAGTGCAAATGTTTTTGCATCGAAAAAAACTTTGCTGATTTGATTGTTTTTTTCTGCATAATTTGCAATCTTTGATTCAGTGTTTAATTTTAGTTTGGGATATAAAATGCAACCTTGAGAACCAGCTTTTACAAAATTAGCATTGTGTGCCGCTGCCGCTGCTGCCGCTGCCATTGTCTATTCATTGTGTGGATTTTTTTTACGATGGGCGAATCCAATGTCTCTTCACTTTCCATTTTCCATCGGAATACTCAAAGTCCATCTCTACAAACAGGTTGTTTATCGTAAATGTGTCTCCCTCATAAACATTTGAATCCTTGAGAAGTTCAAATACAAAGTCGGGAGCAGGAAAATCTGCAGACACCACCTCCACAGAAGAACCACGTTGTTCAGACGTCAGTTTTTTAACATTAAACCCGTAGAATCCTGGCATAAGCAACGTGCCGTCGCGGAAAAGGGAACGAATGGAAGAAAGAATGGAAGACATCAGGAATGGAAGGAAAGTCAGTGGTGGACACTGCTACTAAAAGTAAACTGATTATGCTTCAATTTTTTCTAATTAATCAGTAAAGACTATGAGTGATAATGTTTGGATTTTGACAATATTGCTAATCATAGCAACATTCTATATCTATATTGGATGGCCGCATGCACCATACATTTCAGACATATACTATATAAATTTGGAAAAGGACGTTGAACGTCGTAAGCATATGGAAACACAGTTAGCAAATGCAAAGATGCCAGTGTATCGTTGGCCTGCTGTAAACGGCGCTGATTTAACTCCGGATACTATGGCTCGTTATAACGTGTCCGAATCTGTGTATAGTCATCGTAAAAACTGGGACGGCAAAATGCGCAATGCAGGGGTTGTTGGATGCTGGTTAAGTCACGTCACCTTACTGCGTCACCTTGTAAACAAGGCGGTCCCCGACCACGCCACTCATTTGATTTTGGAAGATGACGTGACCATCACACCTTCTGCATTTGATTCGTCAATTCTTACAAATCTTCCCGCTGACTGGGACATTGTCTATTTCGGCATTACAAAACCAAACATTGCATCAAAAATCACAGATTCACTCTACAAATTGAAATCCTATGAACTGTATGGAAAAGGTAATTTTGGGACATTTGCATATGCCGTGCGTCACGGAAGTCTACACACAAAAATTCTGCCGTTTTTCATGCATTATTTGAATGCCGTAGATGTTCAAATGAATCAAGGATTTGACAATTGGAATGTATATGCGATTCAACCCAATGTAATTGTCGCAGAATCTGAACATCAGGAGAATTCTAGCATTGATAAAAATGTATAACCGAAATAAGAAATGAAAGTTACACAGCAAACAATATTTACAATCATTGCATTTATTGTTGCATTTTGTATTTTTATATATGCCGCGCAGGATTATGTGTTGAATCGCCGACCACACGTGAAAGACATTTGGGTCATTAACCTTGATAAAGATAAGGAACGTATGGATGCCATAACAGCGCACACACAACACATCAGTGACATTGTGCATAGGTGGCCGGCAACAAATGGCAAAGTCCTGACGCGTGAAGAGATTCACAAAGAGGGTGTGGGATATGCAATGACGCGTACAGGGGAGCAGGAAAAGGATAAGGCAGGTGAAATGCGCAATCGCGGCGTTGTTGGATGCTGGCTCAGCCACAAACGTCTTTTGACACATCTTGCAACACTGAATGTTCCGGAATATTATGGACATCTAATTGTGGAGGATGATGTAGAGTTTCCTGCAGATTTCTTGAAACCTGGCGATGAATGGCACGCCGTATACAAAACCATTCCAACTGACTGGGATATGGTGTATTTTGGACTTACCGAACCGCTGGGTAAACCCATAGCGCCACGCGTCCTGCGTGCGCGCACTGCACACGGCGACGGAAATTGGGGTACACACGCCTATATGGTTCGTCATGGTTCCATTAAAACAAAAATCCTGCCTTGGTTGACCTATATGAATGATGCAATTGACGAACAATACAATTTGAAACTTGGTGATTGGAATGTATATGTTGTTGAACCCGCAATCATTAAATTAAATGAAGAAATGAGCAAGAATTCATCACTGTTAAAAGTAAATGTTGGAGCCACAGATAACGCGCATATGACATACTAACAAAAATTGACTTGCTTGCAACAAACTTTGAGATATGTGTTACAAGTAACACACACTATGTCTTCCTCTTACGTTTTATTTCCTTCTACTTCTCCTGTCCGTTCTGCCTTAATATCATTATTTGATATTGACGGCACACTTGTCGTGAGCAAATCCGGCCGGCGTTATGCATCGGATGCAAATGATTGGGTGTTTGTATCCCCTGCCATTGTGTCACATTTTAATGAATTAAATGCGGCTGGTCGCGTGGTTGCACTTGTCAGCAACCAATCTGCTTGGACAACTTCAGATGCATCGCGGTCAAAGATTACAGATATCCTTTCAATTCTCCACAATAGTAATGGTTGGGCACCCTGGTGTCTAGTGGCAACCGCCCCAATCAAACAAAAAGACGCCGTGTATCGCAAACCTGGACGCGGACTCTTTGATAAACTGGTGGAACAACTTGGGATGGCTCCCACAGATGTAACAATGTGCGGTGATGCGGTTGGACCTGATGACCCGAATCCAGCCTATAGGTGGGCATCCTCAGATCGCGATTTTGCAACCGCAATCGGTGCAACCTTTCAACGTCCATGTGATGTATTTCCTCCTCGCCCCCAGCCAACGCCACGTACACAAAAGGAACTAGTACTTCTTGTTGGAAATCCAGGTTCTGGTAAATCTACTACTGGGCGCGCATTGGCAGCTGCAGGTTACACTCATATTGAACAAGACACATTAAAAAATAAGAATGAAACGCTAAAACACGCCGTGGTTGCACTTGCTGCTGGGCAATCCGTGGTAGTTGATGCAACACATGGGTCAGCAGCAAATCGTGAGCCTTATATTGATTTGGCCAAAAAAGCCGATGTCCCTATACGTATTGTATGGCATGTTCGTGACGGCCGTCCATACAATGCTTTGCGTGAAAAACCGGTTCCAGAAATTGCCTATGCTGTGTACAGTAAACACTTTGTAGACCCTGACCTTCACATGGTGGCAGTTGAAATTGTATAAGAAAAATTGAAACTTTTTTGAACACAGTGTCACGCAGCAAGCAAAATGGAAAGTCCACAGAAGTGTATGGTATGCGGCGAACAGGGTCATCCTGCCAGTCATTGTCCTGAACTCAATCCACCCATTAAAGATACTGGCATGCACGACGGGTCACCTAACGGGGTGCACACGCACCACGGGCTAGGTCATCAACACGAGCATTGCCACGCGACACTGCGTCGTTGCGACCTGTATGTGCCGCCACATGCTGTAGCACAATTCCACCGTCCGCGTACAGTTCTAGCATAGGTTCAATTAAATCCACATGTAATGCCGGTTTCTTATCCGCTTTTTTCCATCCGGCTGCACGCCACAACGGTCCCCACGTTGTTACACATTGAATTGCATACTTGGAATCCGTATATATTGTTCCGGTGTACAATGATTCGCGCATATACTGTAAGGCGTATAGAAGTGCACGAAGTTCTGCACGTTGATTTGTTTGGGGTTCGGATTCCGGCACACGTTCCACAAATGTATGTACTTCCTTTTCATCGCACAGCACTGCTACAGCATAGGCTGCCCGTGCACCCGGTTGTCCATTTCGGACACAAGAACCGTCGCAAAAAATAGTGTATATCATTTACGTTCATACAATCCACGCGATCCGTAATCATTTTTTCAAGACCCAATCAGAATGGATAGTCATACAGCGCTTCACTTGGGCCACACCTTTGTTCTTGGACCACTGCTTACATATGTCGGTATTGTGCGCGACAATGCAGCTCCTGCGCTATTGAACGCCCTTGGAGTTGCGGCGGTTGCGATTTTTGTATACCACTGCTATCGCGCATATGGCAAACTCAAGGAGAACAAAAGTGCGTGGGTAAACTGGATTCATATCTTGTTTGTTGCCCCGTTACTTTTCCTTGTCGCGTATCTGAAAAAAGATGCAAGTCGTCGGTATTACGAAATGATCCTTTTGCTGGGTTTGGCCGCCATTGGATATCATGGCCTGTATTTGGCCCGTGATTTCTTACAGATGTAACGCGCCTTACTTTTGTGCAGAAACGGTGTGAATCTTTTCATACTGTTCCTGTGGTACTGAACTCTTGAAACACTGAATTGCGTGATAAAGATATGCCGATGAAGACGCAAAGTTCTTTTTGCAGCACGTGCAAGAGTCATTCTTACTGTATGCTGGCACCCATTCTTTGAAATGTACGCGTGCAACGTGAATCAGTGTATTTGCCTTAGTGTGCGTACTGTGATCACAAAACGGACAATCATACTTTACTCCAGCATACGGATTTACATCATTGCCAACATTGGCGGACTTTTCAGGATGAATTGTGGCAAGATGATGGAAGTACGAGGAACGTTGTAGGAATTTTTGGTTGCAATCAGTGCATTCAAACGGAAGGTCTTGCTCGTGATTCTTTTTGATGTGATAGTACATTGTATTCTGCTTCTCACAAATCTTTGGACAGTGTGGGCATACATATGCACCATTGTCATTCTTGATATACTTTGTTACGACTTCACACATTTTTATCCTTGTTAAATTGCTTGCAATCACCCCTGGCCGTCAAGGGCTGTCAATTTTTGCTGCGTTGCGCTGTTCTAAACCGCGCACTCGTTGCCACTGTCAGAATGCAGCAGCCGCGTATTGCAATTTTGACGTTTTGTGTGGGCGCGGATTACACGCGTGCCATGGAACCTGGTCTGGCTTCCAAACGTGCTTATGCGGCCAAACACGGTTACGCGCTTCATATTGGAGGAGCCGATGTATGGGACCGCAGCCGTCCTGCACCCTGGAGCAAACTAAATTTCATACAAAAGTATCTAGATTCCTATGATTACCTGTTTTGGTCTGATGCCGATGTAATTATAATGAACCAAGAGTTGCGGCTAGAGGACCACGTGTTGCCACTTCTTCCAGCCGATAAAGATATGCTCTGGTGCCGCGATGTTTGTGACAATATCAATAATGGCAATATGCTGCTGCGCGGACGCAGTGCATGGCTCGCGGATTTTTTGAAGCGTGCATATGCACAAACGGACTTGGTGAATCACATTTGGTGGGATAATGCGGGAATGCTGCGACTGTATGAAACCAATGCGGCCGATAAAGCGATGATTGAAACTTCCGCCGAACATTGGAAATTCAATGCATACCTTTTTAAAGACATGGCTTGCAAAACGGCAGCCCAAGCACGATTGTATGAACCTGGCGATTTCTTGGTACATTTTGCAGGCGTATATGACCAGTGGAATATTTATAGATTCATGAATTATCTAATGACGAACAGTAATAATTTGGATGAATCTTTGCTTGAACGGTGGCGTAAATTGCCTCCTAAAAACAAGATGAATGCAGATGAAACACTCAAAAATCTTACTACTTGATAAGGAATGAAGCAGTGGATGCTTATCACAATAGTGTGTGTTATCACACTATTGTTACTATTTGGAGATACCCGTGGACGGCATGGACGGTATTTAACGCCTGAAAAGGAGGCGGTCCTTTCATACGCCAAATGGCCGGCCTGGGATATTGTAGACGAGCCTGGCGACCGTATTCGTATGTTGTGGATTATTCACGATTATGTGCCCTACGTGAACGCAGGCAGTGAAGTTTGTGCACATACATTGAATGAATATTTCATATCCAAACCATACAAGTATGATATATGGGTTGCTTGTCCTGGATTCCCAAAGCGTACATACAAAAACATACGGTGTTTTGACCTGTATGACACCACAACGTTTTTTGAAGTCCTGAAAACAACACACGTTGTCCATAGTCACTCGTATTTGTATCGTCGGCAGTTGCTTTGGTTATGCCGTCGCACTGGCATTCCTTTTGTGGAATGGGTGCATACCGATAACTATGTTAGAGCTGTTGGACCAAAATGGTATGACCCACGTCTTATGGGCCGGCAGTGGACTGTATTTAACTCAAAGAGTTTGTTAGAATCCCGACCTGATTTGGATAAAGATCAGACACATATATTTATTCCTATTGTGGACTATCGTGTGTACAGTATTGAAGAGGAGAAACGGGAACCCAAATACGTTACGCTCAGCAATGTGAATGAAAACAAGGGCGGGTCGCTGCTTATACAGTTGGCAAAAGCACTCCCGGATATGGAATTCGTGGGTGTGATTGGTGGATACCGCAGTCAACTTACAGGTGCCGGCATTCCGAATTTGAAGTATATTCAACACACGACAGAAATCAAGGACGTGTATGCACAGACTTGGGTGCAGATTATGCCCAGCAAAGAGGAAACGTGGGGACGCACGGCAGTGGAAGCCATGTCTTCCGGTATTCCAGTGATTGTTTCACCAACACCTGGATTACGTGAATGCTGTGGAGAAGCGGCGATTTATTGCGACCGCAGCGATTTGGCGTCGTGGGTAACAACGCTGCGAAAACTCAAAGATGACAAGGAGTTTTACAATGCACAGTCCCGAAAATCCCTTGAACGCGCCCGCGCGTTAGACCCGCTTCCCGAGCTTGAACGCATTGAAAAGTGGTTGGAGACTGCAGTAATTCCTTCCAAGAAAACGGCGTATGTGGAGCCGTCGTGGTTTGAAAAAAATATGCTCTTTCGTTAGAAAAAGATGCCTGCTACACGCAAGAACATGCGCCGCAACAGCCGCAAGAATACACGCCGCAACAACGCCGCCGCCCCTATGGCCGGTGGTATGATCACTGTGGGCACACGTGCCCAGGTTTTCCACGGCACAGCCAAGCACACCAGCGGTGGCTTGACAAAGTCCGACTTGTTCATGAACAAGCGCGGACGCATTGTGAGCCGCAAGGCCAGTGCTGCTGGCAAGAAGGCGTTGAAGCATTTGGTCAAGGCCGGTTACAAGGCCAAGAAGGGCACATTCAAGCTCTTCAAGAAGCATTAAATGCGACATATTATTTTTGATTAAATGATGTATTTTAACATTGTATAATCAAAATGCATTTCTAAATTTATTTTGCAAATGTTGTGCCAAATGTTAATGGGACTTTGCCATACGCTGCTTCAAACTCAGTTATAAAATTCAGCCAACCAACACAAAAATCATACCGCATGTGTACAGGCGGACGTCCTGCATCCGTATGTTCACTAACATTAATCTGTGTAATTGCAAGACGTTCAATGCGCTCATCCATTTCAAATCCGTCAGGCAAACTTTCGTCCTTCATTATTTGATACATTAAACATTGCACCTTATTCATTGCATCTTCAATTTTATAAATGATTTTTTGAATAAATTCAATATCACGTGTTTCATGCAATATATCTGAAAACATTTGTTTTATTTCGTTTGGATAATTGTATCTTGATTCTTCCCGTGATAAGTTTCTTTCAAATGCCTTTTCAATTCGGTCAATTGCTACGGCGGGAAACGGTGCTCCTACATCAGGAGTGAAAAAATGGTTGCCCATTATTAAACAATTTAGCATTACTTGTAATTTTTCAAGGACTATTTTAAAACGGTGAAAAAACACTCCTAATGTTTTAACTTCATTCATATCTGTTACTTTTTCCCATAAATCTGGTTTTTTTCCAAGTTGTCTAGAATACCACTCCATAATACCATATTTTGAAAATTCATTTAATGTTTCAAAATCTTTTCGTTCACCGGTGCTATGCAATTCCCCAGTTGTTTTACCTCGTGCTTTAAGCGCGATGTAATCTTCGCCATATGTTGCAGCCATTAAGTCGTCATTGTTTAAAAAGGCTTTGCAATCCAATACACCGCCGCATTGACGACGACGTGTTTTTCGTTGACGACGTCGCTTATCACGTCTTTTGACCCGGGTAGCCGCCATTTCTACCATTTACACACAAATTTCGGTAACCCAGCGAAGTTTTGGATCCACGGCAAGTGCAAACCCAATTTCAAAGCATCGTTCTACAATCTTGGCGTCTTTGTGCGCACCTCCAGAGGCCAACAGCAATTCATACTCACGTAGTAACGTGGTGTTTTTCTTTTTGACCGCTTCCACAAACCATGTCGTAGTTTTATGTGCTAACACGTCTACATGTGCCAACAGCGCATCGCGTAAGCGTTCCACATGCATAAATGGGCGATGTGTGGACGCATTACGTACAATGCGATGACGGCTGGGCCATATATCCGAAAATGCTGCAATAAACCTATTTGCAATCATTACAGGGTCTTCTTTGAACTGAATGGGTTTGGCGTGATTAATTTTATTAAAATATGCAATTGCATGGGCCTCATCGCGGACGTTGATTTCAGTGTAGGTAACATTGAAATCAGCGGCACATAGTTCGCCGGCAAAATAGTCTTTGAGTACAGAAACGCGGTGTTGTCCGTCCACAATATACCGTTGTGTGATAACTTCACCGGTTGCATCAGGTTCCTGATAACATACAAGTTTATAGCCTGAATCCAGCAGGCGCGGATCCGCCACTGACGCCTTAATGGATTCCATATGTGTTTTGTCAAGGATACGATTACCTTTCCAAATCGGAATGCTTATAAGTGTGCGGGCGCTCATCAGCCCAAGCACAGAGCCATCGGCATATGTATGAAGTGCAGTTGACATTTTGTGGAATGGTGCAGATTCAATCGGACGAAATCAAATTTTATTTGACACGACTCCAAATTGCATAGCCGGCCGCAGCACCAACTGCAGAAACAGCGGTGCCCCACGCAATATCCGTGAAAAACATATGCCACGTCCAGCGGCTTAGGGTAGCCATATTTGTTGCGTCATAAAAGGCGTATAAGAAAAATCCAATAACAGCGCCACATAATGCAGCATTGCCCATAGATTCTGCTGTCTCTACAGCGCCATGGAAAATGGCAACGGCCAACAAAATGTACACAATAGTCGCTGCAGCAAAGTTCATAGTCAGCGGTGATTTTTGCACAGCATAAAAAAGTGTTTCGTGATATTGTTTTCTCAACGTAAGCCAACCCGCATCTAGTGCAAGCACAGCAATCAACGTGCCAACTGTTGGAAACACAGTCTTAAATTGGATATTCATCCTTTCTACAAGGTGCCTATTTTTTATCCACAATCACGGATTCGCCGTGATCGTTATGGGGACAGATTTCGGGCCAAACCACGTACATTTTCCAAGTGCGCCATTTGTTCCGGAACATAACGTCCATCGGGTCAGACATATACTCCACGTACTTGCAGATTTTGGGCAGCGACCCGTGACGCACAACGTACGCAAATGCCCCAACATTACCCTTGTCATTTAGGTGGCGATGTAGACGTCCAGCACCGGTGGGCTGCAAATTGGGAAACGTTACACCTAACTGTACAATATCCCAATCATCCGGTAATTCTGCGGCCACGCTATTCCACTGTGCCCAAAAATCTGGTGGCACATAGGCATCGTCCTCTAAAATCAAATGTGCATCGCTACTACGTGCTGGCTGCGTTGACAAATGATTTAGCAATGACCTGTGAGAAACATAACATCCCAACAATCCTGGCTGGTTATGTTCCTGTCCATATTTGTAAATATATTTGCTTAATTTCATAGGTGTTATATCCGCTTCACGGATGCTGCGGCCATTAAACGCCGGCCAGCGCACCACATCCAAGCGGGCCGCACGTGCCGTCGTCATAAATTCGCCAAGGCGTTCCACAGACGAATCCATATTAATGACGTGCGCGGACACGAGTCGTGTCAATGGACCCGATTGTAAGTAACGTAGCGCGACCAGCAAGCCAATCACGGCGCATAAAAGCAAGACATGTGATGTCTTCATCCCTACTGTGCGTGACTACTTTTTTCTAATAGCAATGCACCGGTTTTCACATACGCAAGCCCTGTTTTTGCAATAGCCAGACCATTCAATGAATCCAATGGTTTATGCCAAAACAGTTTCCACATTGATTCACCCACACCGGTTGCTACAATTCCCACATCAGAACCAACGGTCGCATTTACCAATTCTGTCCAATCGGCTGCAGGTGGTGTTGGAAATAAGTGTTGCGGCATATGTTCCAGCACCTTATATGCGTCGGCTTGCATTTCCGCTGTTCGTAGTACTGGAAAAAAGATAGCATCGGGAATAGTTGCATGCAGATGTCCTACCCAAATGCGTGTAAGTACAATGCGTCCCGAATGAACAAGTGAATCCATAAATGAGTGAAAGGTAGCAGGTGGTGCAGGACAACCGCCGTCAAAAACTACTAAAATTGTGCCTCCCATACCTTGAATCATTGTTGCCAATAGTGACCATTCTTTTGGTGTTTGGGGTCGTATAACCATATTCCACGGGCATTCTGCTTCTAACAGGCGAATGCCGCCTACGGCATAGCCCGTAACAAGTATTTTGCACGTGTATGTTGTGCCGGAAATGTATTCCCACGGAATCCATACATTGTCTTGTTCGGCAATTAAAAATACATTGCGGCCGACCAATGATGCCCCGAATCCTTCAAGTTCCATCCTTTTCTTTTTTGCGAGTCTAAACTAAAGAAATGGACGCATCCTATAAATCCGTGTTAACTTTGATTGTTGCATTGGGCATTATGGATGCCATTTATTTATACTTGCGCCAAGTATATCATAAAAATCTGTTTTATAGTGTACAAAACTCACCATTAAACGTGCGTCTTTTTCCTATACCTTTTATTTATCTTCTTCTTGCATTTGCAATTTACTACGTTGCATTAAAGGACAATAAAGGCCTTGGCACTGCACTTGCCCGAGGTGCAGCCGTTGGATTTTTTATGTATGCATTTTACGATTTGACGAATTATGCAACACTTACAAACTGGACCGTAGAAATGATGACAATAGATACATTATGGGGAACACTGGTGTCTGCGGCCGCTGCGGGAATTGCTTGGTATGTGATGAAAAAAAAGACGGCATAAAGTAAGATGGCTGCCACGTTAGATTTACGTCCGTATGGAATTGCACATAAACTAAAGTCGGATACAGGAATATCGGCCATTTTTATAACTGATTTACAAGTTGTATTTGCTTCTGCAACAAAAATACGAATGGGTCCAACAACATATAGTGTTTTAAAAGAAGTGGGGCGTGGAACAAATGGTGTTACGTATCAATGTCATTCACCAACTGGTGCATTAGTGGCAATCAAAAAAGTATTTAATGTCCACACACAGTTAATGGTGCGCAACTTTCTTGCAGAAACCATAATGCAAATTATACTTCAAAATGAAAGTTTAGACCAACCACAAGGCCCGTATGTCCCTGAAATTTATGGTGTTGGATATGATTCTATCAACAAAGAGGGATATATATGCTCACAATTGATGCGCAATACACTCAAAACACTTACAGATGCAAACACATTGGATATGAATGATGTCATTGTTCCAAATGCAATTCAACAAGTTGCGAAAATGCTGAAATTTTTTGGCACACGATTGCAATTCAATCATCGTGATTTGAAAGGGGACAATATTATGTATATACGAAATGCAATGAATGAACCAGTCTTTAAACTTATTGATATGGGAATGTCTTGTTTGACGTGGCACGGGTTGCAATTTACAGGTTCGTCGTATTTTGGTGCTTCATCGTGTTTCAAAAAAGACCGTGATTTGGCACAATTATTGTTATATTTGCATAATTATACTCCCAATATTTCACCACGGCTACGTGGTCACATACGTGCAATGTTGCAAGCAAATATTGCTGGCGACCATGTATGCAATGTATCTGCCGGTTGTCCAGCAAACGGATTAACTGATTGGACAAGTTCTTATAAATTTATTAATCGGGCCAATGTGGCATTTGAACGCACAACACCAAATGAAGTACATGCTGCAATGAATGCATTCATACATCCACCGGTATTATCAGTGGAAAGTGTTGTTCCAGAACCCGCTGGACCTGTGGCGAAACGTGTATGTCCAGCAGATAAAATATATAATCCAGCAACTGGTCGTTGTGTGAAACGAGACGGCGCCATTGGACGCAAACTATTGAAAGACCAGGTCGCAGAGGCTTAAAAAAAACAAGGTTTGTTTATATAGAAACAAGATGGGTTGCATGATGAGCAAAAAGATGCAGGCTACGATTGAAAAGATGGGAGATGCAGTGGGTGATATTATTGTTGCGCAGGCTGAAAAAGTAGCCGAAAAGGTCGCTGCAGAAGTCGTAGAAGTTGCCACAGAAGTTGCCGAAAAGGCCGCAGATGCAGCAGTGGCTGCTATAGACCAAGCATCAGATGCGGCAAAAGATGCTGCCGAAGAAAGCATACAGGCAGCCTCCGTCGCGGCCGCTGAAGTCATTGCCGATGTGAAGGCGGATGTTGTGGAAGTTGCAAAGGACGCAGTTGAAGATGTGAAGGAAGCGATTGAAGAGAAAGTAGAGGATGTAAAGGACGCAATTGAGGACAAATTAGATGACATAATCCCGGCAGCGCCCAAAAAAATTCAACCACGGTTTAATGTATAAAAAAAATGAACTTTTGTTTAAAGTTTAGAGTCATTGTAAAATGCCTCCAAATTTTAAAGTATTTCATCAAAAACGCCGGTATGGCAGACCGCTGCCACCACCACCAGGTTTGGATTGGACGACACAAACTATAATGTTTGATGCACGGCCGCGCACACTACAGCGCATAGCAGACCTGGAAATCAAACACCCAATATTTGAAGATGTGCGCAATGCGCGCGAATTTTGGATAGCTTGGCTAACTCATCCTTCGCTGTCGGAATTCAAACTTAGCATTGTGCCGACATATACATCACTTGGACTCCATCCATCATTTATGACTTTCTTTGCAGGTTTCTGGTATACCTTGAAAACTGCAGCGGCCGGCACAATTGTACTTTCTCCTGTTCTAAAAACACTAACAATCAAATTCACGCCCTATGCACACTTCTTGACTGCTGCAGGTCGTATTGAAAAACGCACATTTGGATTGCTTGATGTGAATCGTCCAACAAGCATAGGCGATATGATTGCCGAAGATGTGTTTGAATCGCAAGGAATGTATTGGCCAGGCATTGAACATGTAGAATTGCCTGGCCAAATTGTACAATCCGCACGTCACGCATATCCTGAACATCCGAGTCAAGATTTTGCAATCGGTGCCGTTTGTGGACTTTCGTTGCGTCGTATGTTTCCATTTGCAAATATAATTGTAAATGGAATCAATGTGCCAGATATTACAACCGTGGATGCACTATTGAAAGTTATGCCACTGCGCAGTGTATTTGAAGCGTTTTAATGCAGAGATTTATGTTATTATAGTGACTTTTCCACTGACCATACAAGTCCTTAAACTTCAGAAGGTTTGTCCACATTGCCATCCACCTTATACTCCAAAATGTTGTTTTAGTGTTTGAATTTCATTACGAGTTTGTTCTGGTAAATTTGGAAATTCTTTAACTAACACTTGTGCAATTTTCATTTTTATGCGATTCGACAAATATATTGATTTTGTAAATTGGTCTGTTTTTATTAAAAAATTTATCATTTCTATAAATACTGCTCTTCTATCTGCATCATTTCCTTCTCTTAATCTGTCTTCCAATTCAGAAAAAATTTGTAAGTTTCTTATAAAAGTATCATGATTTCCTCCATATTGACGTCGGGAAGTGCGCCGGCGGCGTGTTTGACGTTTACGATTTGTCTGACGATGACGGCGATGTGCCATTTCTATTGTTGGTAATTAAAAAATTGGTTGATTTGTTCCACTTTCCATTTCAAAATCAAGTTCTAGTTTTATGCTGCGCACACTTTCATCAAAATTCGTTTTTATCTTATCAACAAAACCATCAAATGAAGTACTTGCGTTTGCCTTGGGTGGTTTTACAGTAATATAATATACATCAATTGTAATGGAACCATCTGCATTAAATCGGGTATAGTTGCATTTGCGTGCGACTTCAATAGGCATGTGTTCCGTGCGTTTTTCATCCAACTGAAATTCTGTAAAAGGTTCCAAAAGTACTTCGTGTTCTGAACTATTGTAACTTTCACTACTGCTCCAAAACAATGGCAAAAATTTTACACCAGGCGTAACCTGTAATACAAACAAACAACACGGTCCGTTTGAACTGCACGTTTGAAAACTAATGGCAGTTTCAATAGAAAGAGAGCACGATTGAAATCCACTCATTGTAATTGTTTGTCCTGCAGTCATTCCATAAAATGGCTGCTTTGCGGGCTCAGATATATTCAAGCCACGAAACAATGTTGGAAGTACATAATTCGCAGGGGCTTTGAATAATTTGAATGCACGTCGTAAATTTGTGATTTCATACACATTGTAAATCACGTCAGCCTTTGCTGCACTTAACAAATCACTTGGGTTTGCTTCATAGCCTTTAAGCGCGGCGTCATATAATTCCTGCAAAGGACTGTTTGTAATTGTTTGTTTTATAACAAATAATTGAGTTCCATACGTTTGCATTTCATACTTGTTAAAATTTAATAATTGATTCATTTTGCGATATCCGGTGCCTTTGTAAAAATCAAGAGTTCGCTCAAATTCTGAATGTTTGTCTAGAAACCGTTTCAGAATGGGATTCAGGGTTTTGTAGAATTGCAGTGCATTTTGCGGCCGCAGTGCTTGATGCGTCCTTTGTGTAGTATTGCGCCTTACGCGTGCGCGTTTGTTTGATTTGGACTTTGCGACCATCCTTACTTATTACGGCGAGTTTTTGCTTTGATTAATGTAAAAACTGCGCGAATCTTTGCACCAACAACACTCATATGTACGTGATATTTAAATAAATGGATTATATGCCCATTGAAGCAATGCCTGGCGTTCACGACGCCGGCAATCTAAATCGCCAGGTTTGCACCCTTTTTTCACTGCGCCGGCGTGACGTGCAAATGAACGCCAACGACCGATTTGTTTGTTATCTAGGTCGGGCATACGACGCCCCAACCAATACCGACAATACCATTGAAACCATCCGCGTTCATCGGGATTGGTCTCGGGGTCTCCTAGAAGTCCAGTGCCGCCACGACGTGGTGCCCATCCATTTTCTTTCCATATACCCAATGGTTGACGCGACCCAACACCAAAGTAATTGCACGTAATGTTTGGAGCGTCAGGGCTTAGTTTGCCGGCGGCTTCCGCCCATAAAAACCATTCATGCGGAAACTCGTCTTTGCAATCATTTAGATACTTGCCTTCAAACACGCCCATAAATAACATTTCAGCAGGCGATAGTGCAGGCTTAAAACGCGGGTCAAAATCCGTGCCGGGGTCAGCAGCTAATTCATATTTGTATCCTTTTTGCAGCGACATACGCCCACCACCTTTTACAACCATGCCTTTTTTGTATTCATGTAAGTAACGAACCATCCTTAGTATATGTCATTAATTACGTCTACGCCGCGATGCTTTGCGCTTTCTTTGGGTGCGCTTTTGCCACATGGAACGACGTTTTCCGCCTTTCAAAAAGGTGGCATTATCACGAATAAAGTTAAGTAATTCATCGGGGCGAATTGTCTTTTCCTCAATAAGTTCGTTTTCTTTGGTTAATTTTTTGACAGTATATTTATCACCGTTTTTACTGATTTTAAAATAGATATCTTTGCCCTCATTTAATATTAAATGAGTTGGAGTCATACGATGGTCAATCAAGTCTTTTAAAAAAGTTATGCTATTTTCACTGTTTAGTACAAGTCCTACGCCGCCAGGGGCATTGTTATTGTTATTGTTGTTGTTATTGTTGTTATTATTGTTGTTATTGTTGTTATTGTTGTTCATTATGTTATATGTAGGGTACATGTTTTTTTGAGGCACATCATTGAATCAAAATTGAAATCGCCGGGTGACAACGGACAAGAGCACAACGTGCAATGCCGCCTAAAAAAGTTACTACTCCTCCTTCCAATTCAATTGCGACCATGTTTGCAGCCGCAGGCACTGCTAGTGCCAAAAAGATTACAGCTACAGTCATTAAATCCGAATCCAAACAAGACAATATATTGTCTTCGTTGGATGCAACTGTGCAAGCATTTTACGATTCACTAAAACCCAATGAACGAATTGCACACGAAATTGCAGTTGAAAAACTGGGCACAAGTTATGATGTTACGCGCACACACGGTTTTCTGAAATGGCGTAAAGCACACAATACTTAGTAACGTCTACGACGTGTGTTCTTGCGCTTACGAGAATTATAACGCCGTGTATTACGGCGTTTGCGACCCCCTCCTGCTTCACATACCACCGCAACTGTGGAATCAGTTCTTTCATTGACATTGTAGTACTGTCAAGTACGGGGCCATCATCGCCTTGTTTTTTTTAGAAGTGTATATGTGTTTCCATTTCTTGGTTTTGAAAAATCTATAACCTTGTCTCTTAAATACACGACAACCCGTTGTGGATATGTGTCGCCTGCCTCCCGCATGTGAAGTTCCAACTCATCAATATCGGCATTGGTCATTATTTCATAAACTCCAAACATTTATAATTAAGTAAATGAAAAATTAGGCAGGTGCTGACACAGAAACTGTAGGTTGTTCACGTGAAGCAATGATTTCACGTAGCAAATGTACGTGTTTTTTTGACACACCTGCCTGAATATCCGCAATCCAAGAGCGCAAATACTTATTGCCATCAATCAAGTTGTTTGCTTGTACAAGGTCTGCCAATGATATCCAACGAATATCACGGATTTCATAAGCTGGACCAGGACGAAGTCGCACATTTTCTTTGGCAATTGCATAACGAAACAAATAGGATTGCGAACCTTTTGACACACGAAACGGCTTGTTAATGACTATGTAGTCATCCGGGACAAGTCCTGTTTCTTCACGACATTCGCGGACCGCTGTTTCAATGTCGTTGGCGTCCGTGTTTTCACGATGTCCCTTGGGGAAACCCCATTTGCCGGAACGGGCATCGTTGATTAACAACGTAGAAGAATAATCGGAGGAAAGAAGGATGAAACCGGCGCCGGAATAAGACATTGGGAAGCGAGTCCTAGTATAGAATACGATTATGTCCTTTTAGACTTCAAGGTGCGTTTCAACTTTTTCTGCGTTTTGCGGTACATCCCGCCAACTGAGCTTTTTCCAGCGGGTTTTTTTGGTTTTGCTCGAAGTGTCATTATGGCGGGACGAATCGCGGGAGTCGCAGTAATTCGTCGTACGGACGGCGTCACTGCCGCGCGTGCTGCGGCTGGAGTAGCAGCAACTCGTGTTGAGCGTACAGATGGAGTCGCAGCCGTGCGGGCTGCGGTTGGAGTAGCAGCAACTCGTGTTGAGCGTACAGACGGAGTCGCAGCAAAACGTATTGAAGCACGAACAGGTTTTTGAGCAGCTCGCGCTTCTGCATTGGCCTTACGCTTTGCAGCCTCCTCTGCTTTCATTAACGCCTCTGCTGCTTTTATTGCAGCATTTTTTGCATTTGCAATTGCCTTCTTTTTTGCACGCTCGTCCAGTGCTTCTGCGCGAAATTTCGTAAATATAGAAAGCAAATCGTCAATCTTTGAATATATTTGATTTTGCAATTGAAGTGTCCAGCATATCATTTGAATATATAAATTAACATTTTCAAGAATATCATTAAGGTCCTGTTTTTCATGCATTTTCTTATTCAGTTGCTCAACATTTGCCGCCGCATGTATTGTATTTATTTCGTCTTCTAATGCAGTAATCCTATTGATTAAGTCAATATAATACGCTGTGTTAAAAATACGAGAATTATCGGCATCATGTACATAAATAACTAAATTTTCATACCATATTTCTGCACGATGTGCAAGAAAATCAATATACAGTTTGCGATTCTTTTCATCGCCTTTAATTGACTCCCTAACATCATTAAATTTTAGTGTCATTGTGGGTTCATCCAATGATTCATCAAAGGCTATGAGTTCAAGTGGTGTTAATAAGTTTTTGAATAAATTAATGTCAAAATCTTGTGCTTCAAACATCAAATTTGCTTCGTATTCTTCTTTTTTATTGAAAAATACTTTTCTATAGTTTTGCACAAATTGTTTATTTTTTGTTGTCTTTTTTTGAATGTTTTTATATGGATTGTTATTGTTGTTATTATTGGCACTGCTAGAATTGCTTTTTTCCAAAACATAATTGAAATATTTATTTGGTGTAAAATCACATACAATCGGATTTCTGAATAAGAATTGAGTATAACCTGCATTTCTTGTATTGTAAATAGCGTCGCGTTGCAATTGAATTGCTTTCATTGCATTTGTACGTTTAGTAATGTCGGTGGGCGTGTAATATTCGCCACAAGAAGAAAACAAAATAATGCGCGGTTTATCATCCGTAACAATTTGATTGATAACATCTTTGTTTGTTACGTGAGGACTAGAACGAATCATGCGTTTAAATAAGTTTTTTTTTGCATCGTCGTCTTTATAAAAGAAATTTTTAATATTGCGCAATTGTATGTTTTGTCCTGCAGCAGATGCTTGTTCAAGCACAACATTTTTGGCTTTTGGAAACGCCGCTCCTTCTTTATATTCCGGTGGAAAATGATAGACTCCAAATCCGCGATATGTGATTTTGTAATGAACCGTTGAGCCTCCATAAAACACATCGTTGCCAAACAACAATCGGCGCTTAGGGACAACCATAGTGGGCAAATAAATGATGAAGTTTTTCAAAACCAATATATACTCTTCTGGTTTAATTACACGATTGGAATAATTTATTATTCCAATAAGATGAGGATTATCAAGTGTGACATTCTTTTCTTTTAACAATGCAATAAATTTATCACGATTTGTTGGTTGCAGAAGATTCCATAAAGGCTTGTCAATTGTTGTACTGCATAAACGACCAACATCAAGTGTTTCAATTACATACGTGTTTGGTGGCACAACATAACTTTGTTCTGCATCAGCATCTGAATCTAATGGGAATTCATATCTTCCATGTGAGGAAATAAGAATAATATCATTTTCTGCAGAGTTGAATGATGACCAAAATGCCTTAAACCCTGCTTCATGCGTTTTAATCAAATCTTCTGATGGCACATAGTCTACCGGTGACGGCACATTTACAGATTCGTCAGCCATGATTTCCTTACATATTTAAAAGATTAAAATGTTGAATGAATAAGGAAATGCAAGCAGCAAATACAATGATGGGTGGTGGCATGGGCAACATAATGGAGTTGTTCAAAATGCAGGTATTGATGAAATATATGGGTGAGGCAAGTTCGCCCGCTATGTCCTTTTTGTTTATGGTCTTGATGTCGTTTTACGATACTCTTACAAAACAACTTCCCTACATAACATCATTCATAGCACTCTGGGTGGCTGCAAAATACCGGGCACGTTATGCACCTCCAACACAGGCAAAAAACGCCATTGAACCTCCCAAACAAAAACAGGTCCGCAGTTTCATACAATTTGAGCGCATTGCTGGTTCGCCAATCGTGGACCCACGCATTGACGCCGTAATCAACTATGTATGTAATTTGCCGGATGCCCAAAGTTTGCGCTTCAATGGTGTTGAATTCATGCCTAATTTTTCAGGACCGTTGTTGATTGATACGGACATATGGTTTGAAACGTTGCCTATGGGTGCATCGTCCGCACTATCAATGACATCGGCCACGGGCAACGCAAACGGGGCGGCAAAACAGGGCACGGAGGGCATTGTGTACAAACTAAGTTCCTATGAACACGATATTCGCTATATTCATAAGTTTGTGGAAACCACGATTTACAATTATGAGCAGGAAAAGAAAAACAAGTTGGGCAATGAAATGTATTACTTTGACCACGTGACGGCTGTGGGACGTGGTGCAGGGCGTGCACCGGTGCCAAACGGGTTTTGTGCGTTTCGGAAAAGTAAGTTCCAATCCAATCGTGTGTTAGACAATGTGTATTTCAAGGAATGTGATGATTTGAAATCACGCGTGGACTTTTTTATGCGTCGCAAGGATTGGTATGATGCCAAAGGTGTGCCGCATACGTTGGGCATAGTTATGTGGGGTCATCCAGGGTGCGGGAAAACAAGCACAATCAAAGCCATTGCCAATGAAACCAAGCGTCATATTTTCAATATATCATTGAGTCAAATTACAACCCGTGAAGCGTTGAAGGATTTGTTTTATAATGATGTAGTGAATATATATACAGGCGATAAGATTGAACAGCTTACAATACCAATCAAGCAACGATTGTATGTAATTGAGGATATTGATGCAATGGATTCGGTTGTTATTAAACGCACGCCTGAAGAGTTGGCCCGTATGGAAGAAGAACGTCGTAAAAAACGTGAAGAACAGGATAAACTAATGAATCAGTTGGGTCGCGGCGGACAGAATGCGGCAGATGAGGACGAATTGGATTTAGCAACCATGCTGAATGTACTAGACGGTGTCCGTGAAACACCTGGGCGTGTGATTGTGCTGAGCACCAATTATCCTGAACGACTGGATGAAGCGTTGATGCGCCCTGGACGATTTGATATCATAATTGAGTTTGCCAAACATAGTTGCGATGTGCTACGGTCGCATATTGAGAAGTTTTATGAACGTCCCCTTACGCAACTGCAATGGGGCAAACTAAATGTGCCGGCGCTTGATAAAAAGTGGACACCTGCCGAAGTCAGTCAGGTATTGTTCAAACATATTCACAATATGGATGCTGCTGTTAGGGAGTTGGTGGAAAAGGAACCCAAGGAATTATTCAGGTTTAGTCAACTTGCACCCACAACAGAATCGTCACTGGCAATCACACCGCCTAACACATCACCAAAGACACCTTCGTTAGCGGCACCTTCGGTGGAAATTCAAGAAATACTTAAACAAATGCGTGAATCAGCGGAATTGACACATGAAAAACTACAGCAGGCTGTAATGACCAAACATAATGAATTGGATATGACGTCGGTGTCACAGCGGATTGCAAAGGGCACTGCGTCACAGGCGGATAAAGAAACTGCATCGGCATTTGAAACGTATACAAAAGCGGGCAATGATGGGTTGCGTAAGCGCAATATTGATAATATTTACAATGAAATTACTGAAAAATATCGTAAGGAAACCTGGCGAATACCTAAAGAAACTGAAGAATATGCAAAGTTAAAGAATGAATATGAAAAAATTAGTGGATACTCAAACCAATGCGTAGTTGATTCAGAATGCGGCGACCTTGCTGGATTTTCAAATGATTCGTATGGTACACTGAGTTTTGATGAGAATACAAATATACAAGCATCATATCAAAACTTCATTGAGACTCAACAAAAGGCACATGAAAGCCGCCGTAAAGAGTTTGATGAACTTTTACGGTTTAATCCAAATTCCAAACATTGCACACTTGAGCCCGTTGAAAGTTGAAGTTTTCTGGCTCCTGCGCCACAAAATTGAAGCATGTGTTTGGTCTAAAGCCAGCCCGTGTGGAGAACCTTGTGGAGGTGGCTCCAATAGCAGGGGTGGCCGAGTGGTTAAGGCGTGCGACTCAAGTTCGCATAGAGGAATCTGCAGGGGTTCGATCCCCCTTCCCTGCAACCGACCCGTTTAGCTCAGTTGGTAGAGCGTTCGGCTTTTAACCGAAATGTCAGGGGTTCGAGCCCCCTAATGGGTACAAAC
>JACCDO012236765.1_pt1 | contig 57740 bp, 67 predicted proteins | sample 7446101 | NCBI WGS metagenome assembly JACCDO01 (sample SAMN15323440, study PRJNA562643) | freshwater metagenome | isolation source: river surface water | place: USA:Blue River Watershed | collected 2017-08-16 | reverse complement strand
TCTTAGGGGACGGGGATCTTCTTAGGGGACCCATTTGAGTTTAGGGTCAGAAGAACCTCTCTGGGCTGTAGGGGTTTGTTCGAAACGACCCCCCTTATCGAATAGAGGTTTTTCAAAACGAAACCTCAAGATTAGGATCTCAAAAAAGTTGACCAATAAAAATTTTTTGAGTTTTCGAACCCCCATTCTCGAGCTCCCCGTAAGAGAGTCTTCCCCGTAAGAGAGTCTTCCCCGTAAGAGAGAAGAGAGAGGAGAGTAAGATGCCGACTTGGGGAGCCAACAAGAAGCGAGACATGGCACGCTCGATCCTCCCCTCCACGAAGAAGGGAGGTCAGAAAGACCGTAGGAGGATCCACAAGCGAGTTCGAGCCTCTTCTCGATCTGAGATGTTAGAGGACCCAGAGGAAGCTGACTTCTCTTCGGGGGAGCTTCTCCGGAATCACGAGACCAGAGGCTTTGTAGACGAGAGACGCCTCAAGGATAAGACCGGACCCTTTATGAGATGGGCTGAGAGGTCTACTCTTGAGATCCGTCAAGAGGATAGACTCTCCCACATTAGAGCTCTGGTTCCAGAGGGACTTATCGGGGAGCATGCTGTTTCTCATGTTGAGTGGAAGGATCACTTCGAGGATCCTGTTGTTAGTGCCCTCAAAAAAGAGCGTTTCGCAAACAATGCGAACTACTACACGAAAGAGGACGAGAGAGCAGATTTCTCCCACGGGATTCGGAAACTGTTAAACACCCCGAAGGGACACTCTCAGATCAACCATGCTCTCAAGAAGAGCCATGTGGTTTCAGTTTTGTATTACGCAGACGGAACCCAGAAGCAGATCGGACCGGAGTATGCCCGAACCCTGAAGGGGATCCATGATGTGGATTCTTTTCTCGAAGATCTTTACAGAGCTTCTCGCGGAGAGATGAAACTTTCCCGTGAAGCACTGGATCCTAAGTTTCATGCTCGAGTTCAGTACGGGAAAGACGCCGGAGCTTTCTGGATTCCTTCTGAGAGCTCTCACCCCGAATGGTTAGAAGCCCTCAGAAACTTTTTAACAACAAACAAGGTTTCCCGGCGAGCTTCCTGACCGTAATGCTAATGTAAGGGTGATAACGTAAACCTCAAGAACAGGAGATAGAAAACTATGAACAACACCATGAACGAGAAGAAGGTTATGAACAACACGAACATCATCCTGACCGACTACGCACGGGGCAACAACTTCTCGGCCTCTTTCGGGGGCACGAAGATTCTGGACATGACTCCCGAGGAGTTCATGTCCAGGCTCAACAGTGATCCGAGCATCCGGGTCTGCGAGGCAGAGGGCTACGCGCCCTTCTGCCGGCATCTCTTTGTGGAAAACTTCACCGACGCCATGAACGGGGTCGCGGAGATCACTCCGGATAACCAGAAGCTCTTGAATAGCGCGTATGAAGCGCGCCGACCCGAGGAGCTCAAGGTTCTTGTTCGCTGGTTCAACAAGGAAGACGTGACTGTGGAGAAGGCACGATACCTCGACATCGTGCTCTACAGCAAGGAGCAGCTCGCCAAGGAGAACATGGCTCTCCCCGAGGGAGCCGAGTGGGGCATCGTGGCGGTGCTTTCGGCCCCGACGCCGGAGGAAGCCCCGCTGAACCCGATGACGATAATGAGGAACTCTCTCGGGATCAGCGAGGGGGGTTCCGGGGTTCCTCTCGATCACGCGAAGTACGAGAAGTCGGTCGAGTACTGGTCCAAGTGGGCGACCGTCCGCTGAGGGTTTCCCTCAGGAAGCCCTGACCGTAATCTTAGTGTAAGGGGGTTTGGTAATCTTGCCGAACCCCTTTACCTGTTTCTGTTCGGTGTTTCTAACCTGCTTCGCCCTGCGAACAAGGAGTTCTCATGTCGTACTTCATTCCCCGCGCCACCCCCGAAAACCGCAAGCTGTTCCGAATCACGGAGCTTTCTTGGGGTTGCGTAACGGTCACTGTGCTCGTCACCGACACCAACACGGGCCTCGAGAAGCGCGTCCGCCTGACGGAGTTCTCGGGCGAGACCTTCAAGCCTGTGCAGGTCGATGGCGGCTGGTCCGTAGAATACCACGCGAGCCCTTACCTGTACAACAACACGGTGAAGGGTTCGCGGTCCTGCTCCTGCCCGCTGGTGCGGCTCAAGGGGGCTTGGAAGACTTCCAAGGACGCGATCTTCGCCGGGGTTTGGGCGAAGCAGGAAGAGGAGAAGATCTCCTACAACCTCAAGGATTTCCGGTATGTGCCGGGGACGATGCTCTCGACCCCGGTCAAGAGCTGGGAGAACGACTCCAACAACGCTCGTTACGACGCCTAAGGGGAATTTCGATGAAGAAGACCCTGTTGTACTCGTTCACCGAGGAGGAGGCCCGCCTCCTCAACGCTCTCGTCTGCGGAGAGTGCGACCCTAACAGGTTTTTCGAGGGCGGGGATTACCAGATCCTTTGGGCGCAGGACTGCGGGATCACTGATCTTGACGGGTTTCTTCTCAAGTTGGCTCGTCTTCCTTCTCACCGGAGAGCCTGATACAATGAACATCAACCCGCTTGACCTAAACCGTCTGGCCGTCCGGATTGAGGGGCTCGTTCAGACTTCGACTTATGGTTGGGATTCTGGAGACGCTTGCGATCTGAGAAGGCTCTTGCCCGATCCTCGTGACCCCGAGGGAAGATTGAGACTTCCGCACCCTGATCTTCTCAGGTCTTCTTCCCGGGGAGAAGGGGAAGTTTCCCTGCAGGATTACCAGAAGTGGAACAGGTGGTGCATGGATTTGGAGCAAACCCATCACCGCAACCGTCCGGGGTCTCCTCAGAAGATGATGCGCGATATGGCGCGAGGAAAGTTTCCGCGATGACCAGAAGTTACAACTACGATTGTTTTCGGACAGGCATCCGGATTACGCTTCGCGTAGAAGTTACCGAGCGCACGACTTTTCTTGAGCTCTGTGATTTGTTGGTCGAAGCCCTGCGCCCTTTTGAGCCCGAGAGGTCCCTCACTATCAGGGTTCTTTCTCGAGGCTCCTTGGGAGTTTTCGATAGTGAAGAAAAATTCAAACAGGTAGGTTTGTTCCTTTTTCGGGAGGGTAATACAATTTGGTCCCCGAGCTGAAGGGGATTTAACAAACAAGCGCGCTGACGACAGCCGGAAGGGGGTGCGAGCCCTCCTCCCCGGACATGGGGTTAGGGAAGAAAGCGCGGTAGCGGAAGGATGTGACTGTCCTTCCAAAGCGAGGGCGGCACCGGAGTCACACGGTGCCGCTCGACTTGTTTTTACGCTCTTCAGTTTACAAGACTTGTTTAGAAGGAGACAGAACAATGAACGAATACTTCGAGTGGCGTCTTTGGGTCGAGCAAACCGAGATGCTCGCCATTGGCGTAGGAATCTCTCTTGCTTTTCTGGTTTTTGTTTTTGCATATCTCCAAGAAGCTGCGCTCAAGTTCCGCCAAAAGTGCTGGAGACTCCTGATTCGGACTTCCCGCTATCCGGACAAGTACAGGGACTGGGTCCCTTTCGGGTCAGAACCTGGACACAAGGTGCTTCTGAAATGGAAGCCCTCTGACGAGACCCTTACAGGGGGCTCTTGGGTTTTCTACAAGAATCTTTCTGAGGCTAACTTTTTCGACAAGTTCCGGGCGGGCACTAATGTCTAACGATACTCTTGACCTTTATGCTAAGATCACTCTCCTAAAGAACTTCGGCCGAGACGTGCTTTCTCTTCGGGGAGAAGCCCGTAAGGAAGACCTGAAAGAGATTCTCGTGTTGGGAAACGAGATTCACGAGCTTCTTTCCGAGGGGGGCGGTTTGTACCCTCTTTACTTGAGTGCTCTGGACGCTATCCGAGAGAATATTGGAACTCTCCTGTACTTGTCTTACGAAGAGGTAGAGGAAATCCTGCCCCCTTACGGAAAGAAGTTTGCGATCCCTTGGGGGATTCATTATTCCGAGCTGTATCTGCAGGGGCTTATTCCTTGGGCGAATACTCTTGGGGTTACACCTGCAGAAGTTTGGTACATGTTCGAGGAGCCCGGAAACCCTCCAGAGAGTTTTGCATGCGATGACGGCTCTTGGAACTCTGATCTCTCAAGGGAGGAGATCCTCTGGATGCTTAGGTAGAGAGTTTATCTCTCAAAATAAAGAGTTTCCCTTATTGGAGTTTTCCGTGAACAAGCTCTCCTCTCAAGATCGAGCTTCTCTGATCAAGTTGGCTTCTTCTCTTCCCGCAGGATCTCCAGAGAAGAGAGCAATCCTCGCTGGACTCGATCTTCCCACTACTAAGGAAGCGGGTATTGGCCCAAGTGGCCTCCTTAAGATCGAAATCACAGGTGACGGCGGGGGTCCCGGAGGTTCTTGGAGTATTTGGAAGGGCACTCTCGACGCGAGAAAGGTTCCTCGGCTCGACACGGCTCTTTCAGAAATGTTCGAGTTTTCCGAGAATCAGCCTTTAGAAAAGCTCGCGAATATTGAGGCGCAAATCAAAGCCCTACAGAGTGAGAAAGAAGATATTATGACGTCCCCGGAGTTCAAAAAGGGACTCGCGGTGGCGAAGGCTTGGGGACTTCCCTTGGATAAGAGCTATTACAATGCCAATATCTCCGCGGAAGATTCTTCCGGAAAGGAATGGATGTATTCCGAACACGAGGGCTGGCAAGAACTCTGACCGTTAAGACAGAAAGAGGGGGAGTAGGCTAAACCAGCCTACTCCCCCTCTTTCGTCGTTTAAGGTTTAGATTCTCACGAGTGCCGAAGGGGTCTTCTCGTATTCCGGGATAACATTATTGAGAGCAGCATGGATATCCGGATTGCCAACAAACCCAGCACGGAAGACCTTATAGCCTCCCGGAGAGATTTGCTGGTTTCGGTTATCTAAAAGGGGAGAAACCCATTGGGAGATATCCCAACGCCCATCTTCGAAAGCCCGAAACAAGAGATCTGCTTTTCTGGCGAAAGCCCCCTTAGATCCTTCTGGAGAAGCATCATCTAAAACAACCAACCGATCTGCATCTTCCGGGAGGCTTAGATAAGACCAACCCGCAGGAACCCAGTCTGGTCTCGGAGCATAAGGGCGGGAGCCGAAGTTGTTGTTCTTTTCAGTCACTACCTTTACTAAGGGTTCAGTGACATCCCGGAACAGGTCTACTTCGGGGAACTCGACTTCAAGTTTGTCCGTTTCGGAATCTATTTTGAAGTCTACTTTTACCGGAGAAGAGAGCATAGCCCTTTCAAGCTCGGCATCCTGTTCCGGAGTTGTCTGCTCTTCTTTCTTTCCCGTAAAGAGGAAGTATCTCCCCTCGTAAGTCCCAAGGTATTCCCTCACTTCTTCGGGGGTCAGGTTGAGACGGGAGGCTACTTCTTCTGAGACGGCAGAAGCCTTGACGTTTTTGAGGGGGATCTCGTGAACAAGGGGTTCCCCTTCTTCGGGGTGGTGCACATAACCGAGGCGTAGTTTACGAGGATTATCACAGGGCAGTAGGTCTCCCGGAACAGCCCGACTGTCTGCGATCGAGCTGATAAACGAATCCAAGTTCTCGTGCGTAATGACCTTCGGCTCTGTAGAGGTCTGGGGGAGTTTATCTCCGACCCCTGCCGAAAGATTAACAGCAGGAGAAAGATTCCTGGAGGGGTTAGTCTTGACGACAAAGAGGGGGTTCTCTTTCTCGGAGATTACCACAGGGAGCTTCCCGGGAAAGAGCTCTTTCCTCACGGCCTGTTGAAGTTCCGGAGACAGAGAAGATAGATTCACAAAATGCGCAACCGTGATATCTACTTCAGGAGTGGGGAACTTCTCCCCCTCTACGGGGGCTACTGTTTGAACTCGCAATCCAACGAATATAGACTTCGGCGTTTCGTCAAAGGTGTGCGGGACGTAGTTACCGGGAGCGTGCAGGTTCAAAACGAGAGAAACGGACATCGGTAAAGCCCTCTTTGAGAGATTACCCTGTCCGTTTCTGTTGTAGAGAATGAGTTCTGGGAAGATCAGAACTTCATCTTGAATTCGTACATAATGGGAGAGCCCGAAGAAGAAGCTGACATATCGCTGTAGTAGAAGTCTTTGAACGGGGCGTGAGCATGAAGGACTTTCAAATACTCCCGGATCTCAGACTTGACGAGCGGGTGGTCTTCAGTGATACCTTCGACCATTTCGTCGAACATATCAAGGGTAATCACCTTGCCGGGGATAAAGGCTACGAGCTCTCCCCGCATGAAGAAAACCCCTACATCTTTACCATTAATCCCGAGCAGAGCAGAAATCCTCTGGCTAACGAAGTTCGTCAGAGAGTTAGACGTCGTCGAGGTTTTGCTCAGACCCGCGAGGATCGCCTTGCGGGCCAGGTCCCCTGCGGGAAGAGCAGAGGCAATTTTAATCAGAGAAGCGCGGTCTTGGGAAGAGATCTTGTTCATGGAAACTCCTAAATAGACAAATCTTTGCAGAGAATAGGGAGATTATTGCTCTGCTTCTCGCAGGGTAACCTAATACTTGTAACAGAGAGGAATCCTATGCCCCTTTACGAGTATCGTTGCCAAAAGTGCGAGAAAGACTTCGAGGTTCTCACCTCTTTTTCAGAGGGGGAGAAGCCTCAGCCTTGTCCCACATGTAAGTCCGAGGAGACAAAGAAGAAAATCTCCCAGACTTCGTTCTCCCTGAAGGGTGGTGGCTGGGCTTCTGACGGGTATTCATCTTAAATCTTGGAGGCTAACCGTGAGCAAGGTGTTTCTTGAGTACATTTGGGTTGACGGTTCTCACCCGACCCAGACTCTCCGTTCCAAAACCAAGGTCGTAAGCACGGTTCCCACTTCTGTAGAGAGTTTACCGCAGTGGGGTTTTGACGGAAGCTCTACAAATCAGGCGACGGGCAACAAGTCGGACTGCGTACTTGAGCCTGTTCGTATGTTTGTGGACCCTACCAGAAAGAACTCTTTCTTGGTCATGTGCGAAGTGCTAAACGCAGACGGCACGCCGCACCCCTCTAACAAGAGAAAGATTCTCTCTGAGATCATCGAGAAAACCGGAGGCGAAGCCTCTGAGTGTCTCTTTGGTCTTGAGCAGGAATACACTCTGTTCAAGGGTTCTCGCCCTCTCGGTTTCGGAGAGGATCGTAGATTCCCGGCAGCGCAGGGGCCGTACTATTGCGGCGTGGGTGCAGATGAGGTTTTCGGAAGAGAGCTCGTCGAAGAGCACCTTCAGGCTTGCGTAGATGCGGGAATTCAGATTTCCGGTATCAACGCCGAAGTTATGCCCGGACAGTGGGAGTTCCAGATTGGGCCTCTCGGACCTCTTGAGGTTGGGGATCATCTTTGGGTGGCCCGCTGGCTTCTTTACAGACTTGGCGAAAAGCGTGGAATTCACGCTACGCTCGACCCGAAGCCTGTTCCGGGCGACTGGAACGGCGCAGGGTGCCACGCAAACTTCTCGACCCCTGAGATGAGAGGAACTCCTATGGAGCTGTTCCACTCACTCAGGCCCGGAAAGAAGCATGGCATGGACGCTATCGAAGAGTGGTGCGAGCGCGCTTCGCATCATGTAAGGGAACATCTCGCTGCATACGGCGAGGGCATTGAGATGCGTCTCACGGGCCGTCACGAAACTTGTCGGTATGACCAGTACAAGTGGGGCGTTTCTGACAGGACGGCTTCTATCCGTATTCCGCTTATGGCGAAGATCGAGGGTCGGGGCTATCTCGAAGACCGACGCCCGAACGCGAATGCTTGCCCTTATCAGGTCGCGACGGTGATGCTGAAGACTGCTTACGACCTCTGGTAAGCTCTTTAACTACAAGTAGGGCAGGACTCTTCCGCATGAGAGTCCTGCCCTACTTGTTTTTCAATAGAGCGATTATTGGTCTCTCTCAGGTAAGGGGCACCCCGTTCAGGGGGGTTCTTCTACTTTTTGGAGGCTTCGCTATGATCATCACCGCTTCAGATAGATCTTCTCTTATTCGTCTGGCTTCGGCTATGCCAAAGGGCTCCGATGAGAGAAAGTTTCTCCTCAAGAGACTTGCTTCGGGTAAGCGCGCTGAGGTTTCCCCGGAGTTCGTTCTGGACCAGATGATCGATAACTGGGCGGAGGGTTTCCTCAGCTTCCTCGGAAAAGCCGAGCTTACCGAGGAAGATGTCAACAAGGCTCTTTCGAAGGATGTTGGGGCCGAAGACGTAAACGCTCTGTTCGAAACCCAGATGAAGACTGCGGGTCTTATGGATACGATCCGCGCTCTCGGCGGAAAGGTGTTCTCGGGCGCGTGGCACATGATTACGCACCCGTTTATTTCCGCGTGGAACCTTCTAACGAAGCCCGCTTATCGCAAGCAGGTTGCTCTCGGCATCAAGAAAGCCGTGAAGCACGAGGTTCGCGCAACGAAGCACATGTTGGCCGTCGCGGTCAAGCTGGCCTCTGGGGAGGAAGTCCGTCCCCAGGAAGTTCGCGCTGCGGCGATTCAGTTTGCCGATATTGCGACCAAAGTCCTGATCGCTTACTTTGTTGGACCCCACATCGCCCACATGTTCTCCCACGGGGTTCTGAAGGCTCTGGCTTCTTTGCTCTCCCCGATTGACGAAGTGATCGGCGTGGCGATCGACAAGCCCATCCGCTGGGCGACGGACAAGTTCCTCGGCGTTTCTATTGGGCTTCTCCCCTCGGGCTTCTACACCCACTTCTGATATCAACGCGGATCCTGCGGTCCTTCGACATACACTACGAGAACTCCGTTCTCTCGTAAGTATTCAGGACCGTCATCCCCGCCTTTGTAGCCACCCTTCACGCAGAGGACTTTCGAGATCCCTGCGTGATGGATGCTTTTTGAGCACATCAAACAAGGCTCCCCTGTAACAATTAACCAAGCTCCCTCTGTCCGCACACCGTTGGCTGCGGCGTTACAAATCACGTTGCCTTCGGCGTGGTGGCATCCTCGCTCTAAGCGAGTGCCCGAAGGAATAGGCGCATATTGAGAAAGAAGGCGAGCTCTCTCCCCTTCTGCTTCTTCTCGGATTTGATCTTCTAAGACAGGAAATCCAGGAATAAGAGTTTTTGCCCAAATTCTCTGGCCCTTTATCCGGACCTGGATTTCTTCTTCTTTCCCCTTGTATGTACGAAAGTGTTTTTCTACAGTGATATCTTCAGGAGAAAGCCCGTCTCTCTCGCACCAAGTGCCTTTACAGAGAGAACCCTGAGAACCTCTGGGGCCACCGTTGTAGCCATCCATAAGGATGACGTTTCTTTCGGGGTCAAGCAGGAGAGCCCCGAATTTTCTACGGGGGCAGTTACTCGCTTCTGCAAGGGCGAGGCACTGCTTAATACGAATAGCAATATGCTTGGGACCCATAAAGTCTCCTCTTCCCCGTACTTTACCTACAGGGAGTTTTAGGGCGAATCAGAGTTTCGGAAACCGTAAAGAAGGCTTACCCTCTGCAGGGTAGACTTACATCACACCAGAGGAACTAATATGCACACTGCTCTTTTTGTCGTCGGCCCTCCAGGAGTTGGCAAAACCACAACCGTGAGGGAGATTCTCGGGGGAGAGTACACCAATTTCAGCCCTCCCGAAACCAGCAAAGTGAAGTGGTGTCTTCAAAAAGAAGGTGCCTGGGTTTTTGCTGGCCACTACGGGGTCGGAACTTTCGACGGAGCGGACACCGTACCTAATGACGGTTGGGTCCCTTGTATGGAGTATTGGGAAAAGGAGATCCTTCCAAGTTCTCAGTACAAGTTCACCCTGTTTGACGGGGACAGGTTCTCACATGGAAACTGCCAAAAGTTTCTCGAAGACCGAGGCGTGCGGGTTTTGTGCGCGCATTTAACTGCTTCTGACGAAACCCTCGATGCGCGGCGCAAGGAGCGCGGTTCAGACCAGAACCCGACTTGGCTGAAGGGGAGAGTTTCGAAGGCTCGTAACTTTGCGGATCGGTTTCTTCCCCCGGACAACTCTATGTTTGACATGTTCGGTTCTTCTCAAGAAGAAGGCGAAAACCGTCTTCTTGAGATTTCTGTAGAAGGACTAACTCCGCAAGATGTCGCGGGCCAAATTGTTTCTTGGCTGAAATCTTAGGTAAGGGAGAAGCCCAGACATGCTTATCGAGAAATACGTGTTAGGGGATGGCATTAAGTCCTTAGAAACAGAATCCTACGACTATGTGCTCTCTTCAATCCCTTGCTACGAGAATCTGGGTTCGTTCGGAGTGGATAAAAACCACCCCGAAACCTACAAGGATTTCGTAGATCTTTTGGTGAAGAAGATGAGCCCGAAGCTCGGAACGGTAACCATCGCGTTCACGGGTTGTCGTAGGGCAAACTCGAGGATCTTACCGAAGTTCTTCTATGTCAACCAGTCGTTTTTCGAGCACGGATACTACTTGAGAGACACGAAGTTCTACCAGAAAAAGAGCGGCTATGACGCATACTCCCATACGATTGGGCACGTGTACACGTTTCAGAAAGAGGGTGTTCAAGGGATCTACAACCTCCGCAAAGAAAGCCTGTACCATACTTACGGGAAAGACCTTTGGGGCCCATTCTCCAAAGAGAGAGTGGTGGCCGGAGAAGTAGTCGGGATGCCCCGAGATATCCCTCAAATGTGCATCGAAAACTTTACTGAGAAGGGTCATGTCGTATGCGACCCCTTCGGGGGTTTAGGGACTACTGGCTTGGCTGCTAAATCCTTGGGAAGAGGTTATGTGGTCACAGAAATCGTAGAAGACATTTACCGAGAGGGAATGAAGCTCTTTCAAGAAGCCGAAGGAGACTTGCTGAACCTTTTCGAGGTTTCGAAATGAGAACAGACATCGACTACCGACTTAAAGAGAACAGATTCTCTGGGTTTGACTATTTCTATCGGTTTATGCTCGCTACCGGAGACTGGTCCCCGGACATAAATGTAGAGACTTGGATAGCCAAAGATCTCGGATTTGATTTCGAAAAGAGATGCGTGATGGCTCTGTTTCACGGAGCCACTTACGCAGGTCCTTGCGAAACTATGTTTTCGGATAAGTTTCCGGTGTTCACCGCGGACGTCGTAGACGAAATGGTGAAGTTTTTCTACGAGAACAAACAGAGACTTTTGTTCAGCCCAGACTGCAAGTACCGAAAAATGGTATTTGAGAATTTTCTGCGTTCAGTTGCAGACTCCCTCAAAGAACACAAGACCTTGGGTAGATACATATCTGCATCTTTCGGGTCTGACCCAGAGACAAACTATGAAAGCCTCAAGTCGAGATGCATGAAAGATTGGTTTCACTGGGGCCGGATGGGGCACTGGTGTTTCACAGAGGCTCTCACGAAGTTTATCGATGCTCCTCTTCGTCCTCCCACAATGGAGTTTGCAGACGGAAACTCTCATAGATCAGGGTGGGCATTTTGCGTAGGGGCAGACCATTTAGTAGGTGATAAGTGCTCGAAGAAAGACCTTGAGTACCTGGAAAGAACAGCTGCGGAATATCTAAAAAGTGTGGACCATCCGGACGCTGGGTTTCTCAGCCTCGAAACAGCGTGCTGTAACTATAAGAGACAGCATAAAGGTTCTCGCTACGGGGGATGCTACATAGACGAACAAGCGTGGGAAATGAACTACATGAAGAACCTGTGGCCAGAGTACGATTGGCTCTGGGACAAATACTTCGAGGGGAGAGCAGCGGTTATTCCGCATTCTCTTCTCGCTGAGAAAAATGTAGAGAGATTCCACTCAAGCTCGGCGTATCTTCAAAGCTGGAACCAAGCTCTTAAGAGATGGGGTCGCATCCCCAGAGTAGAGGCTTTCTACAATAACGAGCCTCAATTTTGGAAAGAGCTGGAAGACATGAAACCTCACTGGAAGACTTTCGAGGTAGACGATTCCCCCTTTCCCATTTTAGACATGTTTTGCGAAGGAGGCGACCCGTGAAAGAATATCGTTGCGTAAACGGCTTGGGCTGGAACCAGTGGCGGGACGCAGAGGGTTTGCTGCATATAGAATTAACCGGAGAGGGAATCCTTTCTGAAGAGGAATGCGAAAAGTTCAGAGCAGAGTTCGTAAGAGAGGAACACTTTGAACTTCTCGTACAAGAAGACTGCAACGTGTATTTTCCGAAAGAAGATTCTGTGCTGGACTTCTTTTCTACACCAGTACCTGAAGAGGAAGACCTTGCAGAACGTCTTTTCCTCGTTTTCCGAAAGGGGGCTATCCCTCCGGAACTTTGCGAGTCTGCCAGAAAAGGCCTCCGCGGAGCGGCCCAACCCTCCAAAAATAGAGGAGTGGCTGGGGGCAAAGTTACCCCAGAAGGCATTGGCCGTCCCGGAGCGAAAATCGTCCCCGTGGGAGATGGAACCCGCGCCAAATACTACACTGCGGACGGGATACTCTCAGACACCGTAGAAGCCAACATGACGATGGGTGGGATTGCAGGATATTTCCCACCAACCTCAAGAAACCCTTACTGTAGGGCGACTGCGTACACGAGAGACAACTGGGAGCTTTTTAAGGAGAGCTGGCCGTTCCTCCAGTACTGCTCGAGCCTGTTCGAGAAACTAAACCCCATTCGGTTCAAGAACCAAATGGGCTTTGTGAGAGAGAACTCCCTCGATGAGAGAGGATGGGTTGTTCCTGGAACCCCCTATTCTACGATAACAGTAAATCGAAACTTTCAGACTGCCTGCCACCAAGACGCAGGAGACCTCAAGTCTGGTTTTGAGAACTTTTCTGTTTTAGAGAGTGGCCCCCACAAGTACAAGGGTGGGTACACGGTTTTCCCGAGGTTTCGCGTCGCTTTCGACTGCAGACACGGAGACTTTGTGGGAATGGACGTGGCCCACCACTATCATGGGAACACTGCCATTATCCCAGAAGTCGAGGGCGAAGAGGATTACGAGAGAATCTCTCTTGTGCTGTACGTGAGAGAAGATCTCGCAGGAGCGGGGACCCAAGAGGAAGAAGAAGCCAAGTATAAAAAGTGGCACTCTTCTTGGAAAAATCCTCGAGAACAGCACGAGTACCGCAAGGGTGTACACGAGCAAGAGTCCCTAAAGGATGCCGAGTTTATGCAGAAGTTCGGCTCCCGTTAGAAAGACTATTTGAATGTTAGGCTGTAGGAGTTTTTATGCGGCCTAACAGTTTAAGAAAAGCCTTTATGCCCGGAACGAAAGATCCGAACGGCTGGGAAAACGGCTATGTAGAGCCGCAAAGAACTTACCAGAATGTGGGATCCCAGACCCCAATTGCCCACGACCGGGACGGTCACCCTGTAGAAGTTGAGGGCAAGGGGATGATGAAGATCCCCGGCTACGAGTGGCACGATAAGTCCCCTGAGTTTCACAAGCTCGCAAAGCGAGTGGCTGCTAAATACGCTTCTTCTGCTCGGAAAAGCGATGTTGAGTATGTTAAGTATGATGACCACGGCGATTGGACCCAGTGGTCCCCGAGAAAAATTCGTCAGGTACTCAAAGAAGTGGAAGAGGCTCGTCATGCCCTTAGGGGAGCACAAGTTGTAAGACCTCAAGAGGGTTACGACTTGGTCGAGGAGACTGCTCCCGAGAACTGGCGTTCTATGTCAGAGTACGAGAAAGTACAGCACCTCAACACCCCGATTTACGAGGTCAAGGGTGTCCGGTTGAGCGACCCGTTTAATTTGATCAACGGATACCGGAAGTTTCTTATGATGTGGCTTCACAGTCAGGGTCTCCCTCCCGTGTATCCTGTAAAATGGGCTTCAAACGGAGACGGCTACACAGCAAAGGCGGGCCGCAAAACCGTCCGCATTAAGACGGTGCGAGACCTATATCTTCTAAACGATCTGCTCGAGATAGACTCCCGCGAGCACCAAGAAATCGAAGACGGCTTGGACATGCTCGAGGAAAAACTGACAGAGCAGCTTAAAAAGCGAGTTTCCAAACTTTGGGGTTCGCGCACTTCTTCTAAGCACGAAGTAAGGGATCTCCCTCTTCCCGGAGTTATTTCAGACTCTGGGTGGAAAGTGCGGTCCCGAGGAAGTGCCTACACTGAGTGGCAACGCACCTTGGAGGTTTCTCCGGAAAGAGGGATTTCTCCTGAGGATTATGCGGAAATGATGGTATCCAAAGGTGATTATCCCGGTTGGACGGGAGTTACCTTTGCAAAGGGATACTCTAAGGGAAACAAGTATGTGTTTGTCTCCACTTGGGATTCCGGGGACTAACCCTACTACAAAGGATTTCCACCATGTCTAACCTCAGGGCAACTGACAGATCCGCTTTAATCCGTTTGGCTTCTTCTCTCCCAAAGGGATCTCCTGAGAGAAAAGCCCTCTTGGCCGGGATTTCTGAGAGTAAGAAAGCCTCCCCTGCGAAAAACGACATCGCTGTGCTGTTGTCAGATATCGTCTCAATGGCAGGGCTAACCGCTATTGCCGGACGCGAGCGCAAAGACGGTGGGGCAGAAATATCCTTTGAAGATGGTTGGAAAGAGTACTCTCTGGTTATGGATGGTTTCGGCAAGTACGTGATTTCCGTAAGTGGGAAAACAAGTGGAAAGATCCCCTATGTCCCTTATGAAGATCATCACGACATGGCCCTCGAACTTCTTTCTGAAGAACCTCTTTCTCACCTTCGCCGTTGATCTTGATCTGGAGTTGTCATGTCTCTCAAAATTTCTTCCGCGGACAAAGTTTCCCTAATCAAGCTCGCTTCTGTTCTTCCTCAGGGTTCTTCTGAGAGAAAGCAGGTTTTGAAGTTCGCCCGAGAGTTTGCGACGGAAGAGTCCCTCAAGAAGTACCTGAAAGACCACCCGAACGCCGATCCTAAGAAGCACTCTGTAAAGAAGAAAGACGATTCCGGATCTTCCTCTTCGGATAAGAAGCCTACTCCCGGAAGCCTGCTTGATGTAGACGAAAAGGGTTTCGCAGATCCGACTCCGGCTTCAGAAGCCGAGATCGAAGGGTTTAAGAACCTCCCCGCAATCAAAAATCTGGGAAAAATTAATCTCAGCATTATCGCAGGGGACGACAAGAAAATCACCAAGGGTGACCTTACTCGTGCTGCTCATGTTGCAGCGCACATTGAAAAGGGTCTTGCAGACTCAGCAGATTATTGCAAAGTAAATCCTCCGGCATGCGAGGGAAACCTCGGCATCACCAGAGATAACATGCCGCAGGTTATGGAGAAGCCTGTTAAGCAGATGCTTAAGTCAGATGAGGAACACATCAAAACCGACGAGTTCAAAGATAAGGATAAAAAGAAAGTCTCATTTGATCAGCTCGATGAAAAAACCCAAGCCAAGCTGAGAAAAGGGTGGGCTGAAGATCGTAAGAAGGGTCAGGCTGCGGTAGATGCGGGAGCCGACCCGAACGAGGACCGTTCTACGCAGCAGATTTGGCTTGACTCCCTCAAAGATGAGGGCATCGAGATTAACGAGGACTCGATCCCTGTCGGAGAACTTATTGCTTCTCAGGCCGAGATCAAAGCCAAAAAGTCCTACGAGCTTGCCCGAGATTACATCACGGGGGCTTTTGATAATATGGCGGATCTCCCTATTCTGGTAGCTCGTGACCCAAGTACGGGCGAAACCACGGTTATCGACGGCCACCATCGTTATGCGGGTCTTTTAACCGCCGACCCCAAGAAGAAGATGAAGGTCCGGGTTATCGAGGCTCCGATTCGGGATGCTCTTGAGAGATCGTTCAATGTTCCTGGGGTCTTCAGAGCAGACCTTCAGGATAACATCGTCGATCCGAACCAGCCTCTCGATCTCGCGAGAAAGCCGGGCACTACTTGGCAGCAGAAGGACAAGTGGTACGCCAAGAACAAAAAGAAAGAGACTGGGGGTCCTTTCGAGAGCAAAGAAGCAGCGGATAACTTCGCCAAGGGGAAAAAGGGCAAGGGCAAAAAGAGCTCGAGCCTCAAAACTGCCTCGGCTTCTGAGAGGATCGCTCTCATTCGTCTGGCTTCTTCTCTTCCGAAGGGGTCAGCCGAGAGAAAAGCCCTCTTGGCCGGGATTTCTATGGTTAAGACTTCTTCCAAAGGCGGGGAAGTCATTACTGTCGGGGATCGCGTTAAGATCCAGACTTCCAGAGGCTCTGTTGTAGCCACCGTAGTAGAGGTCACCACAAACTGGAGAGCTCGTACTTGGCCTCACGAAATTCGGTTCACTACCGATGATGGGAAAGACTACCACGGTAAGCGCAAGTCTATCGAGTACTCCGCTCCAGAGAATAAGGGCACTGTGTATCTGGGGCCAAGCACTTTGGGTGGAGATGCTCTCAGCGAGTCTCTTGCCAGAAGAGATAAGATGCAAGATAAGAAAGAAGAAAGAGCCCGCTCTGGCGAGGACATCCTCTTAGATATGAAGCTGAAAAAGGGTGATGTGATCCTGTACCGCTACTCCAACGCGCTTCAAAAAGAAGTAGTGGCGGGCGTAAACTACCAGACTGGTAAAGTGGGTATCGAAAGATTCAACGAGTATCAGAAGAAGAGGTACTTCGAGATTCTTTCTGAGAGAAAATCCCAGCTCGAAGAGATTAAATTGTTTGGGGAGTTCTTCGGGGAGGGGTTCTTAAACAAAAGAGGACCTTCAGACCGTAGCGTCCGGTGGCTCCCTGCTTCCGGTATTGAGAAGGTTTTGGAGCGCGCCTCCTAATAGAGTCTTGTCTTAGGTTTCCCAAAGTCCCCCTAAACCGTAAGAGCTCCGTAGTACCTTCTACGGAGCTCTTACTCTATGCCTACAAGATTCGGATACGCCTGCATCAATATGGCCCTCGCTGAACAAGGGGTCACCACTAACCGGGGCTGCGTCAAAAAGACCTTTCTTGAAAAGGGTCTCCCACATGTTTCGCAGCTTGCACTACAGAACTGTCAGGACTTGCTCCAGATAATTTCGTGGAACCGAGACAACGGAGTTCAGGTCTTTCGGATGACCTCGGACTTGTTCCCGTGGCATACGGAGTACGAGCTCGAAGACCTTCCCGATTGGAAAGAGATCCGGGCGGTTCTCGAGCTCTCCGGAAAGACCGCTCGGGGAGCAGGACAGAGGCTCTCCTTTCATCCAGGGCAGCACAACGTGCTTTCTTCCCCGAGACCCGAAGTAGTCCAGAACTCTATCCGGGACCTGCGAGCGCATGCGGACATAATGGATGTTATGGGGCTTCCCCGTAGTCCATGGGCCAAGATCAATATCCATGTAGGGGGAGCCTACGGGGAACACTCTCTGGCTTTGGAAAGGGTGTGCAAAGTTTACGAGACTCTCCCTGAGGGAGTTCGTTCCCGTCTCACTCTCGAAAACGATGACAAACCTGGAATGTTCTCTACTAAGATGCTGTATGAGGGAGCCTACAAGCGAGCGGGCGTCCCTATTGTGTTTGATTCGCATCACTTTGAGTGCGGCCCGCAGGATTCTACTTACGAGGAAGCTCTCGGGATGGCTGCTGAGTCTTGGCCTTCAGGTGTCATACCTCAGTGTCACCACACTAATTCCCGCAAGGATCACGAAGACCCCACTTGTAATCGGGTAGCGCACTCGGATTGGTATTACAAGCCCTTTCAGGATTGGGGTTACTCTCTGGACGTAGTTCTCGAATGTAAGATGAAGGAGCGGGGGTTACAGAAGTATCTGCAGGATTTCAGTTAGACCTGCTATACGAGAAACAAGACATATCCCGGCCCTCGGAGTTCCCCGTGAAAAAGTTATCTGCTTCTGATAAGTCTTCCCTTATCCGGCTCGCGTCTTCTCTTCCTGCAGGCTCAGAAGAAAGAAGGGCGATCCTGGCGGGCTTGGTTGAGGCTTCTTCAGGAAGTGTCGCCGTTGCGGCGTTCAAGAGCTGGATAAACAAAAATAGATCAGCGATAAACTCCCTAAAGGACGTGTATTTTGAGGGAGATTTTATGCTCGAAATCGTAGAAGAGCCTGACTTCTGCAGTTTGAAGGCATATTTGGGCTATGATGAAATTTTGTACGAGACTCACGAAGCAGTTCTTCAGGCTTCTGAAGATAATGGTTTCATCCTGCTGGATTTAGGGGGAAACTTCAACCGAGGCAACATTGCAAAGGGGGCTCTCCTTGCAGAAGATGCTTCAAGAGAAGGAACGCTTACGGAGAAGCTCGTGCACAAGGCTCTTGACCCTTTCCTTAAGCGACTCCTTAAAGAAAACGAGCCTAAACTGAAAGTCAAAGTTGGCCCTGAGGGAGAGTATATGTACTACTTCGGGACTAAGAAGATCGGAGAAGTTTGGCGCGGCCTCGATAAGAAGTGGCATAACTCCAAGAGCCGGAATTTGGTCTTTACTTCGAAGGCAGAAGCCCTCAAAGACCTTACTGCAAAAGGCTCTTCTGGGTTAGGCTCTCCAGCTCCGATCTTTGAGTAGGTCTCACACAAAGATTTCGTAGGAGACATTCCCGGTAAGGGTAGCTCCGGCTTCGATCGTGAAGCCGGAGGTCGTTTTAGAAACGACCCTGAACGGCGCAAAAATATCAGAAGTGATCTGAACTCTGTAAGAACTGTTAGGCAAGGGCGTCGGGAAAAGCACCGTCTTGTAACTTTCCAAAGAGAATGAGACAGTTCCGTTAGAGACGCTGGTGAGGTTCAGCAGGTTTTCTACCTGACTCATCGCCGCTGAGATATCGTCTGTTACAGACTTCGGTATTCTTGTGTAGGGGCTAACGATCTGCCCGTAGTTATCCTCTATCTCTCGAACTGAGATGTTCCCAACAAAGTCACTAACGATAGTGAACTGGTAAAGGTTTGGAGAAACGCCGCTACGGTAAGTGAACTCACTTTGCAATAAGGTAAAAGGCATAGAAACCTCAGCTGGAATTTTTGGCTTACCCCATACCGAAGATAAGCCGAATACCGTCTTTTAGGTGGGGTTTGAGCAGGCAATCTTGGTCAGCGGTACAGCGGATATACGCGACCGCTTTTCATGTGCGGGACTCCCCGTTCAAAAAGCTCTAATCTAAAAGAGGGTGTGAATGTTTTCCGAAATCGTCGGCTCTGCTGAATTCTCTAACAAATCCCACGAAGTAGGGTTTAAGTTCCCCAACTCTCTTTCTCAGTTCGTCACGACGCGCTCTTATTTAAGGTGGATGGACTCTGAAGGTCGTCGTGAAGATTACCCAGAAGCAGTTTCTCGCTACACGGGCTTTCTTTCGAAGCACCGTAAGATTCCGCAGGATATCCAGAACAAGATTCAGGTAGGGATGCTCACAATGGGGGTTCTACCCTCGATGAGAGCCCTCTGGAGCGCGGGTCCTGCGGCAGAGCGGGACAACACGATGATTTACAACTGCTCTTTCATCCCCGTGGATTCTCTCAAGAGCTTTTCAGAGCTGCTTTACATCCTAATGATGGGCACCGGAGTTGGGTACTCTGTAGAGAACAAGTTTGTGGGTAATTTGCCTACGGTCTTTCCCCGCAACGGGGAAAGAATCTCTTACGTGATTCAGGACTCTACGGAGGGCTGGGCTGACGCTTTCTACGAGGGTTTGACCCTTATGTGGAAGGGTTACGCCGTAGACTTTGATTATTCTCTGATTAGAGAAGCAGGTGCTCGCTGCAAGACGAAGGGCGGGCGGGCTTCTGGACCGGAGCCTCTTCGTAGGCTTCTCGAGTTTTCCCAAAAGATTATCGATAAGGCTTCTGGTAGAAAGCTCTTCGATATCGAGGCTTCCGACATCGCATGCATGGTCGGAGAGATCGTTATGGCTGGCGGTGTTCGCAGAGCAGCCCTGATTTGTTTTTCAGACCCAGAGTCTGAGGCTATGCGTTTCGTTAAGAAGTTCCCGACTTGCCTTGAGTGCGGCCACGGTTGGGATAATCATCTTGCAGACGAGGGTCGAGGCGGGCATCTCCTTTCTGTTCACGGGATGACCGAGGAGCAGTATCTTGAGAAGCACCCCGACGCTTACATGGGTTTCCCGGCTTGCAGGTTTATGGCGAACGTGTCCGGGTTTTGGGGTGTAAATCCTGAAACGGGTTCTGCTCGTCCTTCTCAAGAAGTGTTCTGGGCCGAGTGGGAAGCCCTAAAGAACTCCGGCTCTGGTGAGCGCGGGCTCTTTATGTTTCCTCTCTCCAAGCAGAAGGAAAGAAGAGGAGACTGCAGATCTAACCCTTGCGGAGAGATCTTGCTCCGTTATGCTCTTTCGCAAGACCCTTGGACTGGCGAGGGTGGTGGCGGGCAGTTTTGTAATCTTTCCGCGGCAGTGATGCGCGCAGAGGACACTCGCAAGACCTTTGCGGAGAAAGTCCGGGTTGCTACTTGGATCGGGGCGATTCAGAGCACGTTTACGGACTTCCCTTATCTGCGTCCGGCTTGGAAAAAGCACTGCGACGAAGATAGACTTCTCGGAGTTGACATCACGGGCCAGTGCGATAATCCGGCTCTCTCCGGAGACGAAGAAGCCATGGCTTACTTCAACCAAGTAGCTCTGGAAACAGCTGCGGAGGCTGCGGCTTACCTTGATATCCCTATGCCTGCAGCGATTACGTGCGGAAAGCCTTCCGGTAATTCTTCGCAGGCTGTGGATTGCGCTTCCGGGTTTCATCCCCGGTACTCTGATTACTACATTCGGAGAGTGAGAATCTCGTCTAAGGATCCTCTTTTCCATCTTGTTAGAGATTCCGGGGCTCCCGTACATAAAGAGACAAAGTGGCGCGACGCTCCGGACGAAGAGTGCCCTACTTGGGTCGTGGACTTCCCGGTTGCGGCTCCTGAAGGAGCGATGACCCGCAACGATGAAACCGCGCTGCAGCAGTTGGGTCGGTATCTACAGATTATGAAGACTTGGTGCTCAAAGCGCGGGCACAACCAGAGTGCGACTATTTATGTGAGAGAGCACGAGTGGCAGGAAGTTGGCCAGTGGGTTTGGGAACATTTTGACGAGATTACAGGTCTGAGTTTCCTTCCGCACTCCGACTTCAAGTATGCTCTTTCCCCCTACGAGGAAATCTCGAAAGAAGAGTACGAGCTTCTCGCTAAGGATTTCCCGAACATAGACTACACTGCGCTCTCCCTTTATGAGAGGGCAGACGAGGGTGATGGCGCGCAAACTCTTGCGTGCGTCGGTGGAGCTTGTGAGATCTAAGCGCGCCGCTGCAAGTATCGCCCTGTTGTGCCGAGGGAAAGTGTTTATGATCCTTCGGCACGACCATACATGGGCTTTCCCCGGAGGTTCTCTCGAAGAAGGCGAGAAAAGCCTTCAGGGAGCCCTCCGAGAGTTTGAAGAAGAAATAGGTGTAGCCCCGCCCCCCTACAAACTGCTAACGGCTATAAGCGGTTCTACGAGCCTTGGAAGGCGTCATACGCTTTGGGTCGCCGAGACTGAGAACTTTCTAACAGATATCACCCCTTCTGAAAGAGAAGTTCTCAAAGCCAGTTGGGTTTACCCTCAAGAAGCTCTTTCTTGGAAAAACCTACATCACGGCATTCGAGATAATCTGTTGGTTTTGCACTATATGCCCTTTAGCTCCCACAAGGAAGTTTAGAGTGCCTTCTTTCAAGATCCAAATAGAAGCTGAAGTCCGGGACACCGGAGATATGAGAACAACCCGTCAGGTTTCTGGGGGAGAAGACCTCCCTTCTGGCGGGCTTGTGCATGTTGGGCACGCCCTGACAGTAGAAGCTCTGAGAGCAGAGTGCTACCTGATGCTGCTCTCGAAGCTCTCTATGGGAGACTCTTTTGAGAGTATCACCCCCAAAGAGATAGAAGATCTTACTGCACGGCACATTATGAGCACGATGCAAAGACTTCTTCCTGAAGTCGCAAAGGAGACCCTCAAGAGGGTCGGGTAGCACAAAACAACAAAAGCTGGCTTTGAAGGGCGAGCCAAGAATTAGGGGCTCCCCTCAGCACAGAAGAATCTACTTGGGCAAGTTCCCGGATTAGACTCCTCAGGGAGGAGACGTTCCAGTTTTTCAGTGCTGCAAGAATATCCGGCACGCTCCAGTCTGGAACTCCGAGCCTCTGGGAAATTTCCGAACTGGTGCCCCCCCGCTTCAAAAAGAGTGCTGCGCGTAGCCAAGTTACGGCTAAGTCTGCAGGACCCCCTTTTCCGCGTAAAAGAAGCATGACAGGGTCTTGAGACGAGGCTTTTTGAATACGGTCAAGAGCCTGAGCAAGTTTCTTGCCGTCTCGGTTTCTAAGAGCTTCCCGCATAGGAGCCAAATCGATCTCAGCAGAAGGTCGCAGAAGTTTCTTTAGGTGTTCTGAGGAAATACTCTGCCCACCTTCGAACCGAACCATAGCAGAGGCTTTCTGAATCTCGAAAGCGAGAACCCCAAGCTCTGTGCCTACTGCGTCTACCAGAGCTTCTGCAAGTTTCTCAGGGAGAGCTTCTTTGTTTCCCCCAAGAAGGTCTTCTGCCTCTTTGCGAGCAAACCTTACAGCGAGAGACTTAAGACCCTTTTTGGAGGTCGGCCGCATATGTGAGATCCGGAACCCTCCGTGAATCTCAGCAAGAGCCGGAAACTTCTTTTCGTCTAACTCTCCCTCATGCACTAACAGAAGACAAGTCTGTGGAGGTTGATTCTTCTTTACGTCTTGCACTGTTTCTGGGGAGATTTTCTCAAGGGGGCATAGGATTAGGCAAGACTCCCCAAAAGTAGAAGCCGAAGTAAGAGCATCAACCACGTCAGAGTCAGAAGCTGCTGAGATAACAGGCCTCCCAGACTGCTGGGTAACGAGAACAGCTTTGTTTATCTCCCGGACCCTGAGTAAGTCTTCGTCTCCCCCGATAACGATACAGGGGGGAGGATTTTTCCAAGACATGCGAGACATCGTTACTCTTCCAAGTCTTGGGGGAGCAGGGCGTCGATAGCCAGCAAGTAGGATCCTCTTCCGTCAAGAACTTCTCGGACAGATTCCCAGAGAGAAGTAACTCTTTCGTCTTCTTTTTCCCCTGTGAGGTTTGAGGGAAGAAGATTGCACAAAGCTCTCAGGGTGTCCGGCCATTCTTTGGGCTCTTCCCCGAGGATAGCCAGAACACGAACCCAGTCTTTTGAAAGCCAGGCTTTCAGTAGATTTTTCGCAGCATCCTCTTTCCAGGAAAGAGGATCAAGCCAAGTCTTTCCGGGAGGGCACCAAACCTGATGGGTTCTCGACCGGATCGTAGGGATAACTTCTCCCAAGAAGTCCGCCCATAGAACTATTCTGAGAGGAGTGTTCTGAACTTCCTCGAGAGTTTTAAGGAGAGCATCAGAAGCCTCGGGGGTTGCGGCATCCAGAGGACCGATAACCACATAGGGGGGCTTGTCCCCAACCCCTGGGTTTAAGGAGATCTCCACGATGTTTCGGGAGTCTTCTACTTTCAAACCCTTATCGCCAACGGGGTCAGAGACAAGCCTCCCTTCTGAGGAGGCTTGTCTCACGGCCCTGTCTCGGGCTTCTGGGCCATGGTAAAGGGGAGGGGTTCTTGACATGCGTAATCCTTGCTCCCTCTTTTACGCTTTGTCGTCCAGAAAAATAGGTATCCAGACCCTCTCAAGTAGAGAGGGAGAAAACCCTCTTACAAGTCAGACACCGATAGCGTAGGAGAGAACCTCCCCCCGGCTTTTTAGACTGGAGGATTAACCGAGATTGTTTGCCCGGACAGTCTTCTTTCGCCCTACAGGGAAACCAAACCTCCGGCCCTTCTTCGGGTTTTGGGGGAGGAGCGGGGCGGTTTTTCTTGATAGGCTTCTTTTCTTTCTTAGGGGGAGAAGTCTCTTCTTGAGAGTTCTCAGAAGCGGAGACCCCATACATATCGGTTTCTTTAGGATCCAAGGGTGCTCCTATTTATTTTGAGAGTACCCTCAAGTTCTCGAGAGGGCTCCTCCCCAAAGAGCTAATAGCCGAGGGATTCTGCTTGAGAGAGAACTCTCTCCCTCATGTTAAGGAGATACTCCAAGGTTTTCCCTCCAACCCGATCAAGGTCCGAGAAGTCACATCCGTAAAGTCTCCCGACACTCTCAGAAGTAGAAGCCGTAGAACCGAAAACTTCTCCTTTAGGGAAGATTACAGTTCCATAAGAACCGACTACATTCTCAAGAAGCCTGAGTATGTCTCCAAATTCAGAAAGCCCTCCTCTCCAAGTAGAAGTCTGGGCTTCTTTTAGAAGAGGAACAACAAGCCTATTCCATTGACTCCAATGGAAATATAGAGGAAACCCTCGAGGAGGAGGATTCTCTCCTCCTCGAACGATTACTACGGAGACCCAAGGAGATTGAGAGGATCGATCCGTATTTGGAAACCTTGCTTGAGCCGATCCGTCTACCAAAAAAAGAAGAACAATAGGGAGAATCAGAGAGAGCTCTTCGGCTGTTCTTAGAGGAGCTATTCCTCCCCTATAATCGAACCTTGACATAAAGCCTCCCAGTAATCAACTTTTACTTGGAAGGTTCAGATAGCCTCGGTATTTTTAGAGAACCCAATAGGGTTCCAGAGGACCTCCTCGATAAGGAGTCCTTTCGTAAGGATCGGGGGAGGTTCTTAAGGATCTGGAGAGGCAGAGACTTCTGATCTGTTCTCGGTTCTACTTGAAATGGTCTTAGTAGGTTTCTTGATTCTTGAGATCACTGATTTTCAGGTTCTTGATTTTCAGGTTCTTGAGATTCAGGTTGTTGAGGTTTTTAGGATCCTTGAAGTTTTGGAGGTTGAGGTTTTAGAGATTGAAACTTTAGAGGACCTTGAACTTCTTCTTGTTCTGAATTATTCGATCAATCTTGTTATACTCAACTTCTTTCCTACTCTGATTCTCTTCAGAAGAGAGAATCCCCAGAAAGTAGGAGTTGAGGGATTGAAGTTTCTGACTCCTAAGTCCTCTTCTGTTCTTTCCAAGAAGAGGAGAGGGGGACAAGAAGAACCCCCTTGAGCTGAAACCCGAGGTCTCCGATTTGTTCTCCCGAAAGAGGGCTTTTACGAACAAACCGGAGAGCCACGCCTTAGAAGTTCCCGTTTTCTCTTCTCGCCCTTGTTGGGGTAGAGGAGAGTTTGGGCGGTGGAGTTCCTTGCCACTCGGGTTACCCCGATCCTGACATCAAGAGAGTCCAGGTTCCAGAACTGGGGGTTCCGGTTCCCTCCCTCCGACCCAAGACGCTCTCTCGCATCACTTTCTCAGAAGAGAGGGTGGGGCGAGAGAGACCCAGACAGACTTATACCCCCTACCTGTTGAAAAGGGTAGGGGGCTTCTAAATCTTCCGAGCCCTTTAGGCTTCCGAGCTGAGAACCTTTCCGGCTTCCGTGGGAAAGTAAGAATTCCCCTTCGCCTCGGAGATCAGATCTCCGAGGAGGAGAACCCCGATCGCGTTCGAGATGTCTTCGATCTCGAATCCAGAATTTTCTTCCCGGATTTCATCCAAAGTTGAAAACGGCTCTTCCGCGATCTTCTTCATCAGAAGGAAGGCGATCCCGAGAACCTTGGGGGCTTCTTTCAAGTCTTCCCGAACCTTCTGGTAAAGGTGGGAGATCGTCAGCTCGGAGCAGCCTTCGATAACAGCGGCTTCCCGCTTCGGGGTTCCCTTCTTGAGGAAGTCGAAAACCCGAGCGTAGCGGTCCGGGGAACGCTTGCGCTTCACCCGAATATAGTTCCTAACCATCGAGAGTTTCTTTTCGAGCTCTTCGGGTAGGACTTCTTGTTCCTCTTCGGGAGAAACAACCACCATCTCGCTGGTGTTATCTTCCCGGAGGATCCAAACCGTCTTAGGGGCGTTCGGGTCAGACTTCATCCCTTCTTCGAGGATGAAGTCTTCCATGTTTTTCTCGCGACGCTTCCGCATTTCGGTCTGGGTACGGAGTCCTCGGTATTCGCGCTGGAGAGAATCCATAGCGTCACCGTAAACCCGCTGGCGGATTTTCTGAGCCGCCCACACCGACAAGATAGCGACGGTTGGGGGGTTTCCCTTTTTGATGTAGCGGTCGCACAGCCCCTTTTCGCCCCACTCCATCATTAGGGCACTAACCTCGGAAAGAATCTCTTCCCAAGATTCCTGAGGGAACTTTTTCTTGATGTTCGCCGTGACTTTTTTGTGCAGGTCCTTTTTGAAGGCTTCCTGCATCCAAGGGCGGGTCAGGTTTTCTTCCTGCGCATCTACGAGAGGAAGAGTTTCCGCCTTCGGGCTCTCCTCGATAAGGAAACTCAGTTCCCAGAAGCCCTTGGTGGGAAGGGGCTTCATCGTTTCATAGAGAACCTTGTTCTTATTCTTGTCCCAAGTGAAACCCGGATGCTTCAGGTTCCAAACAGAGGAGAAATCCCGCATGGTGAAAGCGGGGAAGATCTCGGTGATCCCGGTGAGGGCTTCCTTGAGGGCTCCCGAAAGATCGTCATTCGGGTCGAGAGCGAGAGAGGAAGCGATGTGAGAAGACTGCTCAGGAGAGAGCTGACGGCGCATTTTGAACTCGTTTGCCTGATCCTCTCAGAGGATGCGGCGAGTTAGGGGTTTTGGAGAATCCTGAGACAAGGACAGTGCTCTGAGCGAGCGGGTCAGGTCGCAGGACGATACAGTATAACCTGCAGCGAGAACGTCAAGGCTTTGAGCCCTAAGTTTCTCGTACTACGATTACGGCGAGCTTTCTCGCCGGGAAACCCAAATAGACTCTTTATCGTGGTATCGAGTTAGATTCTCTCAAAGAGGTTTTTTCATGCGCAACATCGCTGCAGCCCGTCGGGTTAACGCAAATCTTATCCGCATCGCAGCTACGGCTCCCAAAGAGAGCCCTTTTCACAGGATTCTGGTGGCTTGGGCCAAGCTCGCTTCCGCCCAGGAAGACCAGTTTGTGCGGCTTTCCTACCTTGAGGGAGCTCTCGGATATTCCCCGAACACTCTCGTCAGAAAGCCCGTGCAGCATCTTTCTGATGCCCGTAAGGCGATCACTTCGGGGGATTACGAGTCTGACCCGATCGCCCGCAAGCTGATCGTGGACCTCGAGGTTTCTCCTGCAGAGGCTCTCAAGTTTGTTTCGGCTAACGACCAGCAGGTTTGGGACGGCTTGATCTACGCCGCATACAATCAGATGAAGCCCTCTGGTTCTATCCGGGGACTTCCCGCTCAGTCGATCGTTAACTCTCTCGTGTTCGGCATTTCCCCGATCACGGGCCAGTGGATGAAGTACGGACCCAACAAGGGAATGATGTACTGGCTCGGGGAGCAGGCTTTCAAGGGCATTTCTCTTGCTGGTGTAAAGTCTATCTCCAAGAAGGAAGTCACTAACCGCACCAAGGACATCGTGAGAGGAACCCCCGAAGAAGAAAAGGGGATGATTTCTCTTGACGCCCCGGCTTACGAGGGGAACTTCGAAGAGTCTCCTGAGGCTATCCTTGAGACTCTCACTACGGAAGATCAGGATTTCAACGAGGACCTCGCGTCTTCGATTCTTCGCTATGATGCAACCCTGGACATCATTAGCGCAGAAGTTCTTCGTAATCTTCGCACGCCCACCCAGAAGCAGGTTTGGGAGATTGTCCGGAACAACCCTTCTCTGCTAACGATCGAGCAGGGCAAGATCGGCGTTCAGGGTCGAGAGCTCGCTAAGATGTTCGCGAAAGCCACTGAGCAGGAATACAAAGGCAAGAACATGGATGTTGTTATTGCCAAGGTATTCAAAGAAGCTGTTCTCCCGGAGATGTTCAAGGCGATTAAGTCGGACGAAGCCGTGGCGGAGCTCATTCGGAGCCGGGAAATCCTTCAGGTCATGCGCGAAGAGATCGCTCGTCGACCCAAGACTAATGACAAAGTCCGCTTTGTCACTAAGGAGCCTGAGCAGCCCAAGGAATGGAAGACGATTCCGAAGGATGACCCCCGCTGGAAGGAAGTCGTGAAGCAGGAGCGCAAGCGTTTGCGTCTCCAGAAGCGTCTCAATCAGGTCGCACCTTGGGCGCGGTTCGCTTCCACCAACAAGTCTGCGCTTATTCGCCTCGCAGCTCTGATGCCTAAGGGCTCTTCTGAAAGAAAGACTCTTCTGAAGTTCGCACAGGACATTCAGAGCGAGATTTCTAAGGACGCAGACCCCGCTTCCAATAACCAGAACCTTCCTGAGACTTACTACGGACTTCCTTCGAAGAAGGCCTCTAACGCTACGCGATAAAGTCTTTCCGGAGACACCTGCCATGCCTGCACCCGTAGTTCTTGTGCCAGTGTCTCCGGTAATCCTCTCTTCTTATGGGAGAGACGGAAAGACGGGCGGGCCGCGCTCCAACCTGCGCCCCCTCGCAGAAACGAAGATGGGCGTGGCAGTGCCCGAAGTTGCTCGCGCCCTTCTCGCGTTGCACGAAGCCGTGGTAGCTGCGGGCGGGGACTTCCGCGTGACGGAACTACACCGGGACGCCTCGGTACAACTCGCAGCCCGCAGAAAGTACGAGAACTGGTTGGCTGCGGGCAAGCCCTCGCGCTCTTCCCCGAACTACAACGCCGCGACAATGAAGGCCGACTTCGTGGCCCCGGCGGGCAAGTCTATGCACAATGGCGGACGGGCTATCGACTACCACGTGGGCATGACGAACTTCCCCGGCGTGCCGAAGGACAAGCAGCTGGACAAGATCTGGGAATTGTGTCGTCCTCTTGGGTGGAGGCCCATCATTAAAGCTCCCGACGAGGGTGCGAGTGAATCTTGGCATCTCGATTATTGGGGAGAACTCTCAGGGGTCTACGACCGCCTCGGCTACGACCAAGGTGCGCTGTGTGGCGCGCTCCTCGTCGGGCACGCGGGCGAGTGGCAGACCTACGAGCGCGTCGTGCAGGCTCTTTTGCAACGAGCGGGATTCTCTATCGGGGAAATCGACGGGGCCGTGGGTTCCAAGACCCTCGGTGCGCTCGCTACGGCCACGGGTTTGCCTATGGTCGCCGTCAAGACCAAGACGGCCATGAAGGACGAAAGTTTCTTCCCAGACTTGCTCGCTCTTCCAGCTAAATAGCCTAATCGTAAACGTTCGAGGCTCTCTCAATATTTTGAGAGAGCCTCGAACGGTATTCTCGTTAGCATGATAATTAACTCTCCTCTTGTAGTCGTAGAGGGTTTGTTCCTAAGTCACCCGAGCAGGGGGCTTATCGTACAAACCTCGACGGGAGAACTTTTACCTTTAGACCTCGACAGGTTTGTCGGGGAGAAAGTTTCTTTCTCTGTGCACTACTTGCCTCCTAATCCCCCCGTAACAGGTCTTCCGGGATTAGGTTGTTGCGTTTACATTAGTTCTTGTCAAATACATAAACAAGACCCCGATTCTTTATGGTCTTTCTCAGGAGAGGGGGTTCTTGAGAAAGACTCGCAAGGTAACTACTCGGTTGAGGGGATGTCATTAGGAATCCCAGAAAAGATGCCCGGACACTACGGAAGGCTGGTTGTATTTCAACTACTTCCTCCTCAAGATTCTTCGTTGGAGAGTCTTATGGGGGAAGTTGAGGGGATGCAAGATCTTCTGAAAGCCCTTAAGCGAGAGATTTCCTGATGCTGGTGTTTTCTGGAACCGTTTCTAATATCTTGTACGAAAACGAGGATTTCCATATCTTGAAGGTTCTCCTCGACGAGGGAGAAACTTTCCCGGTTTCTGTGAAGGGAAACTTTCCAGCTCAGGATATTCAAGTAGGTACTTGGGTTTCTTTCGAAGGCGTCTGGAAAGAAGACCCCCAGTACGGAAAACAGCTTTCTGTCACAAGGTCTCCCGTAGCGGTCCAAACTTGGACAGACGATAAGGCTCTTGCCGCACTTTCTTCTTACGGGGTCGGGCCAACTACAAGAAGTTCCCTAAAGGTTTGGGCTCTTTCGCGGGGGCTTTCCATCCAGAAGGCTCTCGACGAGGGAGTTTTAGAAGGCTTTTCTGTAGACGAAAACACGAAAGAAAGCCTTCTTTCTAAATGGAGGTCTCTGCGCTCGTATTTAGATGCTGCTTCTTTTATGTCAGAAGCAGGCATACCTGCAGGCATAGTCTCTAAGGTTTGGACTTCTCTCGGAGAAGACTTTGAGAAAGTTGTGACGGAGGATCCTTGGATTCTTGTTAGGGTGGCGGGAATCTCCTTCAAAGAAGCAGATGAAATCGCTCGCAAGCTGGGGGTTCCGCTTACAAATCCTGGCAGAGTTCGAGGAGCAGTGCTTTCGGCGACGCAGGAGAGCATTCAAGACGGACATGTTTTTTCGACTACCGGACAAATTGTAGACAAAGTTCACTCTCTTATCCCGAACCCTTCTCCTGAACCCAAAGAGATAGCCAGAGCGATAGGAGAACTTAAGAGCGCAGGTTCTCTTATCGTAGATAGAGAGGTTTCTCCCGGAGTTGTCGCCGTTTATGACAATTGGCACCACCAAGTAGAAAAGCAGTGCTCTGAGATCTTGTTCCAAAGGCTGAGCACAAAGCCGGATATCGATTTCTTGCGTGGTGCCCTATCTAAAGTGGGGGATGCTGTTCGAGACCTCGCTTCTCAAGGAGCCACCCTTCAAGAGCTGGCTTCTGAGGCTCTGCGAGTTTGGGCCGGAGGGAAGAAAATTTCTCTTACGGAGCAACAGCATTCCGCAGCAGTGCAGGCTCTCATATCTCCTGTTTCTTTGTTGACAGGTCTTCCCGGAACAGGGAAAACGACTACGCTTATGGCTGTGGTTTCTGTGCTACAAGACATGGGTCTCTCTATCTTATTGACTGCCCCCACAGGTATCGCCGCAAAAAGGATGTCTACAGTTACGGGAAAAGAATCCTCTACTGTGCACCGAGCTTTTGGAGCCAAAGGATTTCAGAAAGACCCTGAGGGGGAGGGTGCGACTTATGTCGGCATCGTAAAGGACCCCAACAAAAAGTCTTCCCGTTCCGAGGCAGACTTGGAAGGCGACTGGGGCTACGGACCGGGAAGACCCCATCCTGCCCAAATTGTTATCGTGGACGAGTCCTCTATGTTGGACCTCCATATGTTGTACAGGATTCTAACTTCTACTTCTGAAACTTGCAGAATCGTATTTGTAGGAGATCCTTATCAGCTACCCTCTGTTGGTGCAGGAGATGTTCTGAGGGACCTGGTTCAAACCGGGGCTTTCCCGCACTCGCACCTCGATCAGATCTTTAGGCAAGAGGGAACTTCCGGGATTGTCATTGCTGCCCACGATGTTCATCTCGGGAGAACCCCGACCATAGACAACAAAGATTTCGTCTTGATGCAGTCTGACACTGAAGAAGAAGCAGCAGAGCTGATTACCCAAATCGCTAAAAAGCTCTACGACAAAAAAGCAAACTTTCAGATTCTCTCTCCGAGGCATGCCGGAGAATCCGGGGTTACCTCTCTAAACCAGAGACTCCGTATTGCTCTAAATCCTCCTCTTTCTGGGATTACCGAACTTAAACTTGGTAATTCTGTGGTGAGAGAAGGCGACCGCATTATGATCGTGAAAAACGATTACAATATGGGAGTCTACAACGGAGACGTGGGCAAGATTTCTCGCATCGACAAGAAAGCCAAGGAGATCGAGATCAAGATTTTCGAAGGCATTGGGGTTCCCCCTCGTCTTGTTCGTTATCCTTTCAAGGACGCCTCGAAATCTCTTAGGCTTGCTTACGCTCAAACCGTACACAAGAGCCAGGGACAAGAGTACGACATTATTGTGCTTCCCGTTTTATCTTCTTTCGGGCGTCAGCTCCAAAGAAATCTGTTCTATACAGCGATAACCCGTGCAAAGAAGAAGGTTTTCCTCGTAGGGGTTACCGGGGCCATCGAAAAAGCCGTCGAGAATAACCGTGCGGATTCCAGAAATTCTTTCCTGAGTCATCGGGTGCGAAGTCTTCTTCAAAAGGGGCTTTCGGAGAGTGCGGGAGCGTAACTATTCTTTGCCCCGCAATGATTTCCGATAAGGGGTAACCAGGAGCCCTAATGAGCACAGACCTCACCAAGATCAACGCCCTTATCGAAAAGACTCGAAGCCAAATGCGCGTCACCAAGGTCGTCGCCACTCGAGCAATCAAGACGAAGTCCGGGGATTTCTTCTGCGGAATGAGTGCGGCTTGGGATTCTGTGCAGGATGATGCTGGGGGCGCGGGGGCTGACACCGAGCTTGTAATGCGTGACTCAGAAATGTCTGTTTCGGGCATGACAATTGACGAGGCTCGCGTGGCTCAGACTTTGCTTTCTTTGGAGGCAAGTCTTGGGGCTCTCCGAGCTGCTCTGACTGACGGCGCGCTTTCTGTCAGTGACTTTGAGGCCCGTGCCCGCAGTGCGAAGAAAAACACCCTCGCACATTTGTCTCGTCTTCTCCCAGTTGATGAGGCGGAAAAGCAGATCGCTACTATTCAGTCCAAGTAGGAACCTAAATGTCTGACCTTCCGATAGTAGATCAAAAGGTAGTGGATTACATCTTTCAAGCTCTCACCGTCATGGAGATCGAGCTTGACGAGAATCCTCTCGATTACGGACCCCGTAGGCTGAATTACAAGGTTGCAGAAGTCCGGCGCATGCTCACGGACACAGAATCTCTGTACCTCCAGGTTTCCGGATATATCCAAAAGTACAAGGCTGCACATCGAGCAGCCAACTCTGCTTTGGAGATTTCTAAAAAGCACCTTATGGCTAACGACCCTGAGGTGCGCGCTGGTCGAAACCTTGCTACGCAGGATGCTATCGCCTCAGTCAAGCTCCGCGAGGACGTCGAGCGAGTTTCCCGGATGGTTTCTGTCCTCGAAGACCTTGACGCAATTATGACTGTTCTTAAGTCCAAAAGAGCTGACCTGAAAGATGTTCAGACGCGCATCAAGGATCAGATTAATCTTTGTCGCGAAGAAATTGCCCTCGGTGGTAAGTGGGGCTCTAAGCCTCCTCCGGGGACGATTACTCCGAACTTGGATCAAGCCCCAAAGGTTGACACTCGGACTCTTAGAGACCTCCAAAACATTTTCTCCGGGATCACTGTAGACGGAGAGTCTCTTTCTGAAACTGTGTCTCCGATTTTGGAGGCCCCGGAACCCTCTCCTGGAGAGGTTTCTTCTCTTTCTGAGATTCTTGGAAGTAACGGCTCCTCCGACGGGGAACTCGATGAGTTTCTCGAAGCCGTAGATACAGAGGTAGCCAAGAAACCCAAGGTAGATATCGACTCTATCTTGGGTGACGACTTCAAGTTCTAACAGGGGGTATTTCCTTTCTGTTAGGGTAAGTAATCTACGGCGCAACCAACAACACCACCTCAACGCCCATAGGGCATCGCGCCAAAACTGGAGTGTAATCATGGCCTCTGACGGCTTTCTCGACTTCACCATCGGTGAGAACGACGACAACATTGGTAAGAAGACCAAGAAGTTCACTGCGGAGGACGGACGTTCCTATCGTGTGACCTTCGCTTGGTTCTCGGTTCCCGCCAAGAACGAAAAGGGTGAGACCACGGGCTGGGACGACAAGGCAGCGTTCACCCCCGACGGCAAGATGCACCCCGAGGCTCAGATCCGCTTCACGGGTTGTGAGCGTCTCTACAAGCAGGGCGTCGGTTACTTCCTCTACAAGGGTCCGGCTTACGCTCAGTTCGGTCAGCCCCGTCAGTATGTCGCGACGATCCTGATCGTGTGGCCGACTTCCAAGGATGGCGACCTCGACGCTGCGGCTTTCAAGGCCGGAAAGGGCTGGTCTGTACAGCCGTGGATTTTCTCCACGGATAAGTACTCTACCATCAAGAAGTCCCATAAGCGTTTCCCGCTTACGAAGCACGACATGGCGCTCGAGTGTCCGGTCGGTGGTGCGCAGTATCAGAAGCTGACTTTCACCCCCGAGGGTGAAAGCCTCTTCACGAAGCTGCTTGAGTCCGGCAAGCCCGAGCACAAGGCTGTGGTCGACAAGATTCTCGCCGACGTTCGCGCTGTGAGCGAGAATATCCACCGTGAGATGGCTCGCGACCTTACGATCGACCAGATCAAGGAGGCTCTCGGAGAGTCTGTCGAGACTCCTACGGGTTCTTCTTCTAGCAGCAGCCACGCTTCCAAGAATGTGGACGATCTTCTCGACGACGTCCTCTAAGGTTTCGCCGTGCGCGTGTTAGGGCTCGACCCTTCTTTGACCGCATTCGGTTGGGCCCTTCACGACACAACTGCCCCCGTCGGTGATCCCGCAAGGTGTCCCGCACGGGGGCGTTTCTCTACTCCTTCAGACATGGAGTTCGTAGACCGATACATTTCTCAAAGGCAGTCGCTCCGGGACCTCATTCAAAAACTCCAGCCTGATAAGGTGGGTATAGAGTTCCCGATTTTCGACAACTTGTTTTCTGAGGGAATGTATGGTTTATTTCTCTATTCTTGTGAGGCTCTGAAACTTGAAGGCATGGATGTGGTTTTTTGGACCCCCCTTCAAGTAAAAGCCCGCGCCCGTGAGATAATCGTCCGCCCAAAGGGGTGGAAAATGGATAAGCCCGACATGGTCGAGTCTGCTAAGACAGACACGGGCATAGGGAAGTGGAACCACAACGAAGCCGACGCCTACCTCGTAGGACTTTTGTCGGCCAGGTTTTGGGGTTTTCACAACGGAAGTATTCTTGAGGCAGGGCTTTCCCCTGTAGAAAAGGGCTACTTCGCAAATGTCCACACATACCTACGGGGCGCGAAGGCAGGCAAAACGGTAAAGACAGGCATGATCTTCCGTGAGGACGATCGATTTTTCCAATGGTCTAAAAAGGAGATTGAAGATGGCCCCCTCAGCGAAGACTAAGACTGGCTCAGCCTCCCTCGGGGGAGGGTTGAGTCCTCTCGCCCAAGCGCGGGAGTACCTTACGAAGAAGCAGGGCAAGGACTTCTCGGATATTCGAGTTTCTCTTGACGCGGACACCCTGAAGGAAAGTCTCCCCCATATTTCTTCGGGCTGTGATGTTGTGGACTACCTTATCGGTGGTGCCCCGAACAAGTTCGGTGTTCCTCCTTGTCCGGGGTTTCCTCGGGGTCGCGTAGCCCAGATTTGGGGACATGAGTCCGCAGGTAAGACCACGCTGGCTCTTCAGGCTTGTGCTTCGGTTATCGCAGCTGGGGGAACCTGCCTTTATGTAGACTGGGAAAACGATATTGTCCCGGACTATGCTGCGGCTTTGGGCGTGCCCATTACAGATTCGAACAAGTTCGAGCTTCTTCAGCCCGAGACTCTCGAAGACGGCATCAAGTATGCGGCTACTTACGCCGCAGCGGGCGTTGACCTGATCGTGTTCGACTCTGTAGGCGCGGCTATCCCTCGTCGTCTCGCTGAGCGCGATGCCCTTGAGGTCGCGGAGCAGGGCAAGATCGGAGAGCTCCAGTCTGTTTGGTCTCAGGAACTTCCAAACCTGAAGCGCGTTATTGCCCGCACTGGCACGGCGGTTCTGGGTATTTCTCAGATCCGCGCCAAGATCGGGGGAATGGGTAATGGACCCACGACCCAGCCTCAGGGTGGTAACGCTTGGAAGTTCTACTCCTCGGTGCGTCTCGAGCTGCGCCGCGTGCAAAACGAGAAGGGCGTCGAGCACAACGACCTGACTCACAAGGCCGAAGAGCGCGTTATCGGCGGCATTATCAAGGTGACCGCGATCAAGTGCAAGATGTCCCGTTCTCAGGGACACGAGGAAATTTTCTACATCCGTTGGGGTGAGGGCATTGACAATGTTCGCTCTATGATGGAGATCGCTATTGCCCACGGCATCATCAAGAAGGCGGGCGCAGGTTGGATCTCTTGGAACGATGCTCCAAAGGGTCCTGTGAAGATGCAGGGAACTGGGAAGCTCCGGGATTATCTACTGAATAATCCTGACGCCTACGAAGCTCTGCGTGCACGGGTCAAGCCTCTTCTCGGTCAGGGCGCGGCAGCGAAGTTTGTGGACGAAAAGGAAGAAGAGGATAACGAGGATCCTTTCGAGGCGAAGATGCGTTCTGCGGGAATCTCTCTCGGTGACGAAGAAGAGCCCAAGCCGGGAGAGCCGGAGCCGGACTACTCTGAAGATGTAGACTGATCCTCTCAACGGTAAGAGTTAATTGAGAGGTAGCCGTGCCCTTGCGTGTTCGCGTCAAAAACTTTCAGTCTATCGAAGACGCCGAAATCGTTATCGATGGGTTTGTGGTTATTTGTGGACCCAACAACTCGGGCAAAACGGCCCTAATGCGGGCGATCCGGGGGTTGTTCAACAACGCAGCCCCCGGATCGTATCTTCGCAACGGTGCGAACTTTCTCTCCGTTGAGATAGAGTTCGACGACGGAACTACCGTCCTTTGGGAAAAGGGCTGGGAAAAACCCGGCAAAAAGGGCGCGGCTGTAAACCGCTATACGATTAATGGCTATCAGATATCGAGTGTTGGGCGCGGAGTTCCCCCAGAGGTAGAAGCTCTTGGCGTAAAGCATATTCTCGCTGGAAACAATCCTATCTGGCCTCAAGTGGCTGACCAGTTCGATGGCACGCTATTTTTGGTAAACAAGACAGGAGCAGTTGTCGCAGAAGCTCTATCAGATGTCGAAAGGGTTGGAAAACTCACGGATGCTCTCCGTCTTTCTGAGAAAGATAAGAGATCTGCTAACTCTGAACTGAAGGTTCGGAGAGATGACCTGAAAGATTTGCAGAACGAAGTCAAAAGATATGCGGGATTAGACAAAGTTGGCCTACAAGTTCAGAGTTTGTCCGCTTTGAAGAACAAGACTCTTGAGCAGAAGGCCCGTTTAGAGACGTCTCAAGCTCTTCAGGCCCGACTACTCTCTGCGAAGTCTGCTTGGGAGTTTCTTAAGGACTATTCCGTCACTGTTCCCTCTGAGCCTAAAAACCTTCGAGATATCAGTTCCCAAATATCTGACATTCAGCAATATCGAGACCGCTTATCGAACCTACAAAGGGTTTCGGAAGAACTGAAGGGGTTTGAGGTTCCTTTGATCCCTTCTCCTGAAGGGACTCTATCCCTAAGAGATTCTTTGAGAGAGAGCCGGAACTATCGAGACAAGCTCTTGAGGATTTCTTCTTTGGTGGAGGCTTTTGCTCAGGCTCAGCCCCCTAAGTTTTCTGACACCACAAAACTTGAGAAAATTCCTCGGGTGCTCTCTATCGTGAGGGGCTTCAAGTCCCGGAATCAGTCTATTTCGAAAACCCTCTCAGAGATAGAGGCAGATAGGCTCTCGTTAGAAGAACAGATCAGAGAAAACGAGCACTTGGTAAACCACCTTCTCGGAGAAAGAGGGTATTGCCCGACTTGTAAAACCGTACATAGTGGGGAGGTGCTCCTATGATCCGTCTTGTTTGGCGTACCGATGTGCATATGGCAGATCGAGGTCCAAGTTCTCGAGTAGATGAATGGGCTGAAACGGTGTTTGACAAACTCTCTCAGGTTCGGGACATAGCGAAAGAAGTAGATGCTTCTGCTATTATCGACGGAGGAGATTTCTTTCACATCAAAGCTCCTGGGAGGAATTCTCACGAGCTTGTTCGCAGAACAGCAGAGCACCATTCTGAATATCCTTTCCCAGTCTATTGCACCCCCGGAAATCACGATTGCGTTTACGGGGATTATGCTTTCCTCCCGCAACAACCTCTCGGGGTTCTGTACGCAGCTGGGGTATTTAAGAAACTGTATGACGAACACGAAGCCGTTTTCGTAAAGAACGGCGTCAAAGTTCGGGTTGTGGGTCTCCCTTATCCGGGAACTCGTTACAACTTGGAGAGATTTCAAAACCTAAAACGGGGTGACGAAGATGTTCTCGTCTGCGTCGCTCATGTTCTCGCTTCCTTAAAGGGCGGGACTATGTTTGAGGGCGAGGACATTATCCGGTACTCCGATCTTCTTGGAACTTCTCCCGATGTGTTCTGTTTCGGGCATTGGCATATGGACCAAGGAGTAGAGGTTCTCGGGGATAAGACCTTCGTGAATATCGGCTCTCTAACGAGAGGTTCTCTATCTCAGGACGAAGTGCAGAGAAGGCCCGCTTGTGCGGTTCTCGAATGTACGAAGTCTGGAGTTTCTGTAGATGTTCGCAGACTTATCGTAAAACCAGCAGAACAGGTTTTCGACGTAGATGCTCGTAATAGGCAAGTGCGTCAGCAAGTAGAAATGGACGCTTTCGTGAACAAAATTCGGGATGGCCTACAACCAAAGTTGGAGGGAGGAACTCTCTCTGAGGTTTTAGGTGCTGTCTCAGATGTCCCCTCAGAAGTTCGAGATAGAGCCCTCGCGTATCTTGAGCAGGTGTAGGTTCGTTAGGGGTATTTTCATAAGATATCCCGAGGGACTCTTATGAACGAAAACTCCACTCTATATTGGACTGCGCTTTCCACTTACGAGGGTTGTCCCCAAAGATTCTTGTGGACTTACGGGTGGGGAAATATAGATCTGGGCAATGGTCCGGGAGAGCCCAAAACCGTACCTGTACAGAAATCCGCCCACCACGCTCTTATGGGTATCGTAACGCAAGCCGTCTTGGAGAAGATGTACAACGAAGAGTTGTATCGGGACCCTAAGAACCTTTCTCAGACTCTTCTGGCTCTGGTAGAAAGAGAATGGCTTCGGCATTCCCAAAAATCTCGCAATCGGATAGATGTTAGAGAAGCGGGTATGTCCGAAGAGGAAATGGTTCAGGTTTGCCGAGACGGAGTTCTTGGATATCTGAAAACGATGAAGGCCCACAAACTCATCGGCCCTTATGCTAAATCCGAAGTAAAGCTGATCGGGTGGATCAACAAGTGGTTGAGCGTGGGCGGAAAAGCAGACTTCATTATTCGAAGAGACGATAACGGTCTTACCATCCTCGACGGCAAGAATACTAAGCACAAGTTGGCGGGAGTAGATCCGGATCAACTCCGTTGGTACGCCATGGTTTTCAAACTCGCGTACCGTCAACCCGTGGACAGACTGGGGTTTGTTTGGTTTAGATTTCCCTACGGAATGGAAAGACTAAATTCTGAAACCGACACTCTTGAGATAGAGCAGGGAGTTGAGTGGATACCATTCACGGACGAAGACCTAAAAGGTCTTGCCCTGAGAGCTCAAGAAGCCCGTGACGGTATGAGAAAAGGAAAGTTTGCTCCTACTCCGACCCCTAAGGGTTGCGAATATTGCGATTTTCTTACAGTTTGCGAAGCCCGACAAACCCAAAAGGCTGCTAATTCTCGGGGGCCGAGAGCGAAGCCTGAGGGAACAGAAGTCCTTCCGAGCACGGGAGGTTTTTTGGACCTGAATCTTGAAGGGTAGTTTAGAAGATCAAACGGTAACCTCTTCGAGAGGACTCCATGGGCCAAGATTTAGATGAACGCTTGAGCCAAGCTCTCGCAGAAAGAGAAAAACTATCTTCTTTGTCCCAAAAAATTCAGGGCCGCAAAGAAGCAGCTCTCAAGTCTTTAGAGGACTTGAGAGAGGAAATCCTCTCTAAAAATCTTGACCCTGACTCTCTCGATGAAACTATCGAGAAACTTGAAAGGGCGTATCAGGAATCTGTTTCTAACCTTGAGAAAGAAGTTTCTTCTGCTCGAGAGGCAATCGCTCCCTACTTGGAGAAAATCAAATGAAGATCGAAGTGGCAAAGTCTGACCTGGAAGTGGCTCTTTCTGTCGCATCTATTGCGGCAGCATCGGGCGGAACTGACCTTACTTCTCACTATCTTTTCCGTCTCGTAGGCGGAAAAGCAGAGGTTCTCTCTTGTGACGGTCGGGTTTTCGCTCGTTCTCCCCTCGTGGCTACGGTCGATGGAGACGACGGCTCCGCGTTCACGGTTGAGGCGTGGCGTATGGATAAGTGGGTCGCCGCTATTCCTGATGGCGTCGTGACCCTTTCTGCCGACGGGACCGGGGATGTTCAGGCTCAGGCGGGCCGCAGCAAGACTCGTCTTCGCTCCCTCGACCCGGCCAAGTTCCCCTACTGGGACAACATTCTGAAGCTCGCGAAGTCGGTGGGAACGATTTCCCCGAAGAGCCTCTCTCATGCTTTGGGTCTTACGAAGGGATTTGTCTCTTCTGAGGACACTGCAAAGCCCGAGCTTTGTCAGGTTGAGGCGATCAAGGGCGTGCTCTGGGCTACCGATCGTCGTGCTCTTTCTGCCGCAGAAATCACGGCCCTTCCGGAGCTGGGCATTCGTATTCCGGGCAAGGAGGTTCCTTCGGTTATCTCCTTCCTGAACGACAAGCACACTCAGGAGAACGATGTCACTATTCTCGAGGCCGAGCGGTCTTTCGAGGAGGGTGGCGGTGCCTTCGCGGTGTTTGAGCGTGCCGACGGTTCTTACCTCGGCGTGAACCGTCCGACCTCCAAGTTCCCTACCCTGAACATGGACAAGGACGCTGTCGGAGATGCTCAGCTCGATCTTGATCGTGCAGAGTTTGAGTCTGCTATCGCAGTTCTTTCTGCTGGTGCGCCGAAGGGTCACGAGGCCATCACCTTCTCCTACGACGATAAGACCTCCACGGTTTCTCTTTCGATGCCTTGCGAGGCGGGCGGTACGGACGAGTATCCCCTTACTCTCGCAAAGGTAACCGAGAAGAACGGGAAGTTTGACACGGCGTTCACCGTGGACTATCCCTACATCAAGGGGATTTCCACCGTGTTCGGACTCGACCAGCTCAGCTTTACGATCAAGAAGCACGGGCGTGGGGGGTACATCTCTTTCCGTCACGAGGATGACGGTGCGAAGCCCAACAAGTACACTTCGGTGCTCGTTTGGCGGACCTAAGTCAAACGCTCGATGACTTGGAAAGCCTCCGCTCTGAATTTTCCAGAGCGGAGGCTCTTCGAGACTCAGCCGTCAAAAGACTAACCGAAGCGGAAGCCCGAGTTATTCATCTTGAGGGCGAGATCTCTCTTTTAGATAAAGTCGCAGATCTGTTCCGCGTACTTATCGACCAAGAGGTCATCGACAACGCTAAAACCGCGCAGGATCTCCTGACTGAAGGGCTCCAAGCCGTCTTTGACGATTTGGATCTTTCCGTACGCTCAGATGTAAACATCGAGCGGGGCAAAGTCTCGGTAGATCTTATCACGGTTCAAAAAGACACGGACGGGACTACCACAGAAGGTCTTGCGACAGACGCTTATGGAGGCTCTGTAGCCACCGTAGAGTCTGTTCTTCTTCGGTTGGTGGTCCTAACCCGCAGAGGCCTCCGTCCTCTCCTGTTGATGGACGAAAGTCTCGGGGCAGTAGCCGAAAGGTATGTTCCCCGCGTAGGTAGATTTCTCGCCCTTCTTTCTGATAGGTTGGGTGTGGATATCCTCGTGGTGAGTCACAACCCCGTTCTGGTAGAAGCAGCGAAACACGCTTATCGCATCCAGAAGAAAGACGGCGCGGCCACATTTAAGAAAATTCGCGTAGGAGCCTGAAATGCGATCTCCGGGGCAAACCTACCAGAAAATGAAGCAAGCACGCTTCAGGCATATCAAGAGAGAAATCGAGAACCTCTTAAAGCAGACTCCTAAAAATTGTGTTAACAACACCCAAGCAGTCACTCCCAGCGGAACTCTCGGGATTTGCAAGTTAGACTGCAAAACTTGCGACGAGAAGTTTGAGGACAGGGCGGAAACCTGTGGAAACTTTTCTCAAACGCACGGCAGAGAGGATGTAAAGAAGAGTTTACAAGAATTCTTCTCCTCAAAGACAATCCCTGAAATCGCTATCCGTTACCCGGATGTAGCTGCTCTGCTTTGGGTGCTCGATGGTGAGAATCCTGAAGACGGAGAGGAACTCCCTGTAGGGAGCGAGGCTTACTTTCCAGGCTCTGTTCTCGCTGGAACCTATAACGGGATCAAGATCTGGGTCGATTCTGAAGAAGCCGCCCAGAACTTCGCGTCTCAGATCCAGTATCAGCAAGATCAAAGTTCTCAGCTCTTGCTTAAAGTAGATGCTCTTCAGAAAGAGCTGACAGTACTTTCTTCAGACAGGGCTATCCTCGAGGAAAGGGTCAGGGCTCTTTCTGAAAACGAGAATAAGGCAGACGATCTTCGAGCATCTATAGACAGAATCTCTGAGACCCTTAGGGAACTTCAGCAACAAAACTTGGAGAGGGCTTCTTCCGGTTTTTGGACGAGGTTCTTCAAATGAACGCCCTCGTACAAATCTACTCTCAGCCGTACCCGAAGGTTCCTCTACTCGTAGAGGTTCCGGTTCAGGCAGGATTAGACGGGCCTTTTCTTGTTTCTTCTATGAAGTCTCACCTTTGGTTGGAAGACAAGTTTCCAACAGGCGTGGTCCGGGCGGCAGTGCGTAAAGTTCCTATGGAGTTCCTATTTCGGGAAGCCGTAGAGAAAATTGCGGAGAAGTCGAAAGTCCTTTCGTGGGGGAGCGTGCATTCTCCCACGCGAGAAGGAATCTTAGAAGCCATCTCTCATCTTGCTTCTTATGACTTGTCAGATATCGAGGTGCTTTACGGAGAGGGCTTTGATGTAGAGCTTTTCCCAGAAAGCGTCCCCACTTCTGAAGAAGTTTGGGTTCCTGCAGGATGGGCCGTAGTTCTCCCTCTCGATAAATCTTATGTGGGAACACTATTCGATTTCGGCCAAGCGCGTAATGCTCTCGTAATCCACAATGCCTCTCGTGGCGTGGGGTTGGTGGTTCCGGGAGAACTATGAGCATGCAAAACTGGCTTCAGGATTCTCTCCTCTCTGCAGCAGGAGAACTCACTGAAGAAGTTTTAGGCTATGCCCTCGGAAGAGGGCTCAAGAGAGCTCTTATTGAAGAGCTTCGGGTAGGGGTTTGGGTTTCTCCCCCTACAGAAGCCCCAGACCCCACTTTTGCGGATAAGAACGGACCGCGAGGGAAATCCCGTATAGGATGGTTGACGGTCCCCTACTGGTCTCCTCGAGGCAAAGCCCTCGGGGTCGAGTTCCGCACTTGGGATCAAGATCCCAAAACTGTCCGCGACTACCGAATCGCAGAAGCCGCCTACAGTCCGAATTTCATCGGGTTGGTTCCTTCTACTCTCGAAAGGATTTGGAAGGGCGGGGATGTTTGGTTGGTGGAGGGAGTCTTTGACTTGGCTCTTTCCCATGTCGTCCCTCCTAAAGACGTCGTTCTTGCGTGCGGTACAGCAAGACTGACGCAACCCCAGTTGAATTTTCTGGTTCGATTCCTCGACCCCTCGGCTACAGTTCATGTTGCCTACGACGAAGACGAAACTGGAAGAAAGCAGCTAACGGGTTACCGTGACGACAAGACGGGTAAATGGTATTCGAGCGTTCCCGACCGATTACAACGAGTAGGTTTGCGCTCGAGAGCAGTTCGGTATTCCGGGGGTAAAGATCCCGGAGAGATTTGGGAAAAGGGCGGCAAACACGCCTTGGCAAAAGCGTTTCACCTGTAATTAAGGAGGCCCAAATGGGCGACATCTGGAAGGCGAGCGAAGAAATCCACGACATGATGAAGGAGCTTGTTGGGAAGTACCATCCCGATTTGGCTCTTGTCGTAGACGAAATTATCGTAGTGTTTACAGAAAAGGCCGGAAAGGCGACTGTGCCAGGCAGTGCTTCTCGTGTTTCCCCTTGGATGAACATTGTGGGAAATACCAGCTACAAGTTCATGATCGTTCTCCCGGCAGATAAGTGGGAGCACGAAATGACCACCCTTGAACATGAGATCCTTCTCAACCACCACCTTTTCTCTTGTCGGGTCGACGAGGATCCGAATACTGCGGACCTGAAGTTCTCCATGGCGCGCCCGGACGTTATTGCATTTTCTGAGAACGTGGAAATTTACGGGGAGCGCGCGATGTTCTCTCCCAAGGCTGAGGAAGATAAGAATCCTCTCTCTTCCGAAGAAGACTAAAGGCACAACAGATGGCCCTCGACACAAAGTACCGTCCTCGTACTTATGAGGATGTCCTTGGACAAGAAGCAGCCACGGCTGTTCTTCGGCAGTTCATTAAGGAGAAGCGAGGGTTTCATCAGTCTTATGTTTTCTGCGGGCAGCACGGCTCGGGCAAGACAACTATGGGCCGCATTCTTGCCCGAGCCCTCCTTTGCGGTAACCCTCAAGACGGCATTCCCTGCGACGAGTGCACTTCTTGCAAAGTATTCCTCGAAGGGGGAACTCATGAATGCTTTGAAGAATTAGACGCAGCCACCAAGTCTGGTAAGTCTGACTTATCTCGCATCGTGGAAGATGTGACCTACTCAACCTTCTCGGGAAAGAGAAGGATTTACCTTTTCGACGAGTCCCACCGACTTTCCAAGCAAGCACTTGATGCTCTGCTGAAGCCTATGGAGGATACAGTCGAAGGTACGGAAGATAAGAAGCTCGTCTGCATCTTCTGTACGACAGAACCTGAGAAAATGGTAAGTACGATTTTCTCTCGGTGCGCTCCGGCTTTCGTTATCCGAGCTGTTCCCCCGGAAGGTATCGCTACGCGCCTTGCTTGGGTCAGCGCACAAGAGAATATCGAATTTGACTTCGACGCTCTGGTGACGATCGCTGAGGCTACTGAGTGTCATATCCGAGACGCGCTGAAAACTCTCGAGGGCGTCTCTATGTTGGGTCGGGTGACCCGACAAACGGTGTTTCAGTATCTCCAGCTCGGAGCAAACGATCGCGCCATCCAAATGATAGAGCTCCTCGGTAACGATTTGAAAGGGGCTATGGACCTTGCCAACCAAATGGCGATGGAAGTTTCTCCTTCTTCTGCTTACGAGAGGATATCGGAAGCAGCTTTGGTTGCCTATCGCGCCCACCTCGGAGTAGGGAAGCCCTCTTCTAAGTGGAACCCAGATAAAATCTCTCTGTTGGCAGAAAGAGGCCCAGAACTTCTTGGGATCGCTTCTCGTTTTGCGAATCCTCCATATCGGCCAACCCGCCAAGCTCTTTCTTTGGACGTGGGCACGACCCACTATGCGCTTTTGGGTAAATCCTCACCTGCGAAAGTTTCAAAGTTTGTTTTAGAGGTAACAGGAAGCCCTGTAGTAGAAAAAGTTTCTTCAGAAATACCGCGAGTGCCCGAAAAGGTTTACCCTACGGGTACAGTTTCTACACCGCCACCTCAAAAAGAGGTTTCTGTCCCTAAAAAGGACACGAACACCCAAACAATGTTTGGAGGTGTTTGGGTAGACCCCCGCGCCATAGGTGCGGGACCTAACTCCACGGCGAAGTCTGAGGTAATCGCGGATGACACTCTCGGTCCTGACGTGTTTAGGCAGCTTGTTCGCCATCACCTCAGGGCTTTGATCCGTGGGGGCTCCCTCTAAAGATGTTCGCGACGAGAAGACTTGGTTAGTCTTCGAGTTGACGCATTTTGGAGAAAAGACCGCTGTTACGGGGGAGTTAGAAAAACATCTAAAGGATCTGTTCGGGGTTCGCTCGGAACAGATATTCATCCCGTACAAGTTGTGTTTCTGCGACGGGAAGAAAACCCTCCTAAACGTCATGGAGGGTTATTGTTTTGTAGAATACCAACTTGACCCAAGAGAGTACATTTCCGCTACGAAAGACTCTCTCTACTTGAAGTCCGTACTGCACTCTAAAAGCGGCTACAACTACACTTTACACACAATACCAAACCTTCAACTCGAGGGTTTGAGAGAAAAACTAAATCTCGTAGCCTCAAACTCTATCGCTGTGGGAGATAGAGTTATGGTCCTCAAAGGGACTTTCGAGGGGCTCGAGGGAGAAGTCATTAGTCTAAATGAAGACACCGCTTGTGTCTTGATAAAACTGAGGTCTTTAGAAGCTGTTAGGGTTCTGCCCAAGTTTATGCTTTCACCGATATCTGAAACGTCTTGATTCGGAAGGGGGATCGCTATGGGCGGCTGGGGCAGTTTTCTTCTGTACAATCCTCAAGACCTTGAGAACTTCTATTCGAACGAGCACTCTTTTTCGGAACTCCCCTCTGTATGGGACGAGTTGCAAGAAGAGAGCTTTGCAGATATGGACAGGGTCAAAGAACTCCTGAGTCTGATACCTCCCAGAGAAGCAGACTTTATAGACCTGTACTTCTTTCGAAAAGTTCGTCAGACTTCTATCGCGGAAATGTTTAATGTCAGTCAGCCCACGATCTGCTATCGTTTAAGGCGGGGCGTCTCAAGGATCAAGTTTTTGTTAGAGCTTACAGAATATTCTATCGAGGATATGGAAAGAGACCTCAGAAAGTTTTTGGCAGATCCTACAGATATTCAAGTTATGATGGGGATGTTACGCACTACTTGCCAAAGCGACGTCGCCCGCGAATTAAATGTCACACAAGGATTTGTGCGGCATAGGTTTCTCAGAACGATATCTCTACTCGAAAAGTCTGAAGATTATCGCAAATACGCTCCCGTTTTCACCAAGGTTCGGGACAACATTAATGTGATGAAGAACAACAACCGCGCCGCTTGGTCTGAAGAGATTATCTATCAAGTCGGATGATCCGCGGTAAGCACCTTATCTGTCCGCTCTGGATAGAGGTGAGGCAGTGAGCTCTGACCCGATCGTTACAAGAATCGTCATGGCGAAAAGAGTTGCCCTGACGTGGTTGGAGAAAGAAGCCCAGCCAGAATATCGTATTGTCGTTTACACTGGGTCAGAGCGTATGGCGAACATCCCCGGATTATTGCGGGGGTTTAGAGACGGTAAGGCTCGCATAGCGGGCCTTATGCCGATATCTGACCTTGGAGTAAAAGCAGAACCAGACAAGGTCACATTTAGTTCCCGAGACAAGAAAGCCCTCGAGAAGTTGGACAAATGGCTGACCTCCAAGGGCTGTGAGACTACGGGGATTTGGTAATGGCCCGCACTTCTGACCTTGCTGGAAACTTGACTTTCTCAGAAGAGGTGGAGAAAGAAGTCACCTTTTCAGAACCTCTTTCTGGGGCAGACTATCGGGTTTTGGTGTCGAGTGAAGTTTTCTCCCTGCTTGTAGTTACGGACAAGTCTACGGCAGGTTTCAAAGTTCAGGCCGCAGCGGAGATATCCGGATCTGTGGGCTGGGATTTGTTTCTTTGATCCCGTTAGGGAGACTATTTGAGATTCATCCTGTACTCATAATTTGAGGTCACCTTTATGTCTAAGTCTCTTCTCCTACCTTCTGAGATCGCACGTCTCCGTTCCGCGAAGTATCCTCGCGGAGAGATGTCTCCTCCTGAAAAAAAGAAGCTGTTCGAGGAGAACCCCGAGTTCAAGGAGATGAACGAGAATCCTCCCCCCGAGGTCGTAAAGGTTATGGACGAGATGCAGAAGAAAGCGTATGCGCAGCTTCTCCCCAGCGAGCGGGTTGCTCTGGAAAACAAGAAGGCGCGCTACCTCTATGTGGTCACCCCGGAACAGATTATCGCGCGAGCGTTGATGAATCGTCTTCTATCCTCGGCTGAGGCTAATACTCGAGAGGTTCGCCAGTCGGCCGAAAACGAAGCGGAACGTCTCGCCGAGTCCTGGCCCGAAGATGAGGGCTTTGGGTCCTCCGACATGACCTACTCAGTTCAAAACATGCTCAATAATGCGGGTTTCAAGGCCGACTTCGTAGGAGGTCGACTCCAACGGCTCGACAAGGTGGCTTCCCAAAAACTCAATGCCAGGTTCCACGAGGGGCCCAAGGGCGAGAAAGAGTTCAAAGCCTGGATGAAGAATCAACCCAAGGAAGTACAGGAAGACTGGGATAAGTACAACGAGGAGAACAAGGACAAGTTCAAGACAGCGTATCTGGACCCCGCTCAGGGGGAGGCTACCAAGCACTTCCTTACGCATATTCTTGCGGCTCTCCGCGCCCAGTACCTGATGTACCAGACGGCTCACTGGCAGACGAAGGGTCTGGCGTACTACGGTAACCACCTTCTCTTCCAGCGTCTTTACGAGAGTGTAGAGAGCGAGATCGACGCTGTAGCAGAGAAGCTCGTTGGTTACACTGGCGTTTCGAGCGTGCATCTTCCTGACCAAATGGTTTTGATGCAGGCGTATTGCTCCCGGTGGTGCTCTGTAGAGGATCTTCACCTCCGCGGTTTGCAGTCTGAGAAGGATATCCAGAATTTGCTCAAGACTGCCTACGAGTCGCTCAAGGCGCAGGACAGCCTCACTCTCGGACTTGACGACTGGCTTATGGCTACCGCAAGCTCCCACGAGTCCCACACTTACTTGCTTCAGCAGGTCCTTGCGTGAGCCTAAGACTTCCTGTAGAAGTATTTGCGGCTGAGCAGAAGGTAGCTCCTGCAGCTCCTTCTGCAGAGGGGGAGTTTTACAAGACCCCGAAGTTCAGAGAGGTTCGTCAGTTCGCGGAAACGGGAGCTATCACGAACATCCCGGAAGTGGCCGCAGAAGCCTCTAAGAAAGAAAACTTGGATCTACCGAAGAAGCAAACGGTGTCTGAGGCTGTAAAGGCTCCCCCAACCCCGGAAGAGATATCTCACGCTCCCGGAGGCAAGGGCGTCAGCACCCTGAATCGACTTGTGGTAGACTCTGTAGATCCCAAGGCTGAGAAGGCTATTCCCGGGAATGAGGCTAAAATGCCGAAGCAATCGGCATTGGCCATCAACAACTCTCGGATGCGGGATTGGCTCAAACAGGTCTACGAGACTAAGGGTTGAACTATGCTCTCAAAGAAAGTCCTGACATTTGATTCCTGGTTGGAAGAACTCAATCAGAGAGTAGCGGCAAAGGAGACGGTTCCTCGGGAATCCGACGCTACTCTTCCGATTGCTCAGACCAGCTTTCTTCTTTTGTACAGGGCTTTCGGAAGGTCCCCCGTAATCTCAAGTTTCTTCGAGATGTACGGGGAACTTAAAGACGTTTATGACGCAGAGCAGGCAGGGCTCATTCCGGGAGAGAGAAATTTTTATGCGAGATTTCTCCGCGCTGTAGGCATTCTTGACGCGAGAATCTCCTCTGAAACTACGCGTGCTCGCTTTGAGCAAAAGACTCAGGAGATTCTCCCAGTTCTTCGCAGAATTGATAGCGGGGCCGATCTCCCCCTATCTTTGTGGAAGAGTTTGGTTGAAGACTACGCAGACATTATCCAAACGCTTTCTTCAGATAAGGAAGTCTTCCTTTCTGTGAGAAGGCTTCCTGGGAATACTCCTGTCCGGTGGTTGAGACTTCAAAAGACGACCCCAAAAGAGCAGGAAGTCGAGAAAATCCGCAGAGACGACCCGGACCTCTTCCAAAGACTTCAGCAGGAATCTATCCAAAAGAAAGAGATTGGAGACGCTATCCGCTCTCGGATTACCGAGGATAGCAAAGTTCCTGCAATCATGAACCTTTTCGGGCGTCCCGTTAATGTGGGCAAAGATCCTGTTACGGATGAGATTTCGGTTTACGACACTGATGGGGAAGTCCTTACTCCTGCAGAGTTCGGGGCGAAAGTCAAGGCCAAAAATAAGTCTGTGTCTAAAACCATCAACCCCCACTGGCAATCAGGGGTTTTAGAGAGTCTTCGTAAGTATTCCGACGAGCAGGTGGAACGCGCAGCAGCTTCCGGAAATACACGCTATGTGTCTTTGACGGATGACCCAGAGAAAGATTCGGTACTTACCAAGATCTATCGAGTTGCAGATATCGACGGGGAGCCTGTAGTCGTAGCAGGTCGGTACAGAGGTATTCCCGTACCGAATCTTGTGAACGAGGCTGGTCGTCAGATCGAGGGTTCCTCTTACTATCTTGATTACGATACCAGCACTAAAATCACCCGTAGAGACATCAAGAATGCAGACGGATCCTACAATGTGAAGAGAACCCGCGAGCCGTATGTGACTGTTAGCAACGGCAAGCTGTTCTTGCAAGTCAGCGGAGAGAGGTATTTCACTGCTGTCCGAGGAGAAATGACTCGTCTTGCTGGAACTGTGCCTACTATCGAAGCTGTTCCGGGAACTCGTAGGTCTGCCTATATCTTCGAGCCGAAGGATTTCAATATCATTCGGGACCGTGTAGGAAGCATGGCTCTTTCTTCTGCGGCATCGAAATTGTTGTCCCGGTACTTCGAGGATCTAACCAAAGCGGGAAGAGCTGCTGACGCAGAAAATCTTGAGAGGTTCTCTTCTAACCGACTTGGTTTGAAGCTCCCTCTTCGTAGGCATACGATGAGAGCCCTTGCTTGGATGGAAGCCAACGGGGACAAGGGCATTTGTGCTCTCGACACGGGCATGGGTAAGACCGTAACTGCGATCGCTTCTATGATGAACCTTGACATGAAAGGGAAGTCTGCGGGAACAAACGGTCGTTATCTTTATGTTTGCGAGAAAGATCTTCTCGGAAACCTCGTCGGAGAACTCTATAAGTTTCTCGAGAAACCATTAGCAGATCAAATGGCCTCTCGAGTAGATATTCTTCCCTACAGAAAGTTTGTTTCTCTCCGTAGGAAGGACCCTACTTACGGGGACGATTACATTGCTATCTACTTCGATGAAGCCCACCTTCATCTTGGCAACAAATCCCGTGCCGCTTACAAAGCAGCGGTCGGATGTAAGTCCAAGCACAAAGTGCTTATGACGGCTTCGCCGATGGTGAAGGCTCCAAGAGAAGTCTTTACTCTCGCTTCTGTCTCTAACGGATTAGACCTAAACTCCCCTGAGGGGCGTCAGCAGGAATCTAAGTTCCTCGGCTTCTACACTCAGGATGTCGGCGGTCGCCCTGTTTCTGTGACGAGAGATCCGAACGCTGCCAAGGACTTCCGGGTCTGGGTAAAGAGAAACCTCTTCTTTGCAGATAAGACTTCGGTAACCGAAGAGGATTCTCGACTCGAGCAGCTCCGCCGGGAAACCGTTGCGGTTACGATGCCTCCTGAGTTAGAGTCTGTCTACAAAGCTGAGATGGAGCAGGTTCTCGCAGGACTGAAAGATCTACTGGCAGTTTACAAAGAGAGGCCAGAGCTCGCTTTCGAGGCTGCAAGCCGTAGATTGACCCGCCCCCTCGCTAATCTCACCCGACTTTCGGATGTCCCCAACCGGATTATTCCGGGGGCACCTAATCCTAAGATCAACAGAGCTGTTGAGATTATTTCCCAGATTCCGATGTCTGATAGAGTCCTTCTCTTCTCGGACTCCAAAGAGCTCGCAGAAGATACTTTCGAAGACATGCAAAAGAAGTTCCCCGGAAAGGGTCACGTCCTCGGTCTGAAGGATGAGATTATCTACATGACCCCGACGGGAGAGAAGCTGAAGTTTACAGCACGTAAGTACAAAGACCCGGAAACCGGAAGACTTACGAAAGCGGAAGAGTGGAAGACTTTCGTATTAGGGAAGGTTCTTGGTCTTGGGACTAAGCAGACTCAGTATCCTGTACACACTGCCGTCTTGACGGGCTCTTATGCTGTGGGTCAGAACCTACAGAGCTTCGGTCACGTTGTTCACCTCGACCGAGATGCTTGGTCGAATGAGACAATGAAGCAGAGAACTGCTCGCGCTTGGCGTTCTGGTAACAAGAAGCCTGTTGACGAATACACTGTAGACTTGGCTTACTCCGATCAGTTCGCAGGGCCGGACGCATCTAAGACTCTTGATCAGATCCGCAAAATCGTTCAGGAAATCGACGAGAATCTCTTTAATCAGGTTGTCGTTGAGTCTCAGGTCGAGCGTCTTGGTGAAGAGTGGACGGAAATCAAGAAGCAGAGATCTCTGCTGCATAAGGTAAACCGTCGTATGCTCGAAAGAGCTCTTTCGCCTTACGCCCAGCAACTCGGTGAGCAGGAGACGAGCGTATGATCCCCAATACTCTACAGGAATGGGAAGAGTACGTCTCCCTAATTCCGGCGGAAAACTTCCGGGATAAGGCGATTGCCGCGAACACTTTCGTGTTCGTTAAGACCCTTCAAGAAGAAGGCTTTACTGGAAAGGACATCGTTCAGATCCTCAGCCTCTTTGCGAAGAGGTTTGTGGAAGACGACGAGGCTCCCCCGGAAGGAATCCCCGGAGAATATCTTTCTTACGGGGATTTGATTGAGTCTATGCAGGGCTCTCTTCTGCACGCCGAAGCAACTCTCTCCTAAGTGGGTAACACTATGTCTCTCCGTTCTGCCCTTGTCAAGCTCGCTTACGCGAATCCTTCCCTCCGTAAAGACCTTCTTCCTCTCGTGAAGAGGGCGGAGAAACTTCAGTCCGAGTTGGCAGTGGACGCGGACCCTGAGTCCAAGGATCAAAACAAGCCAGAGACTTACTACGGTCTTGAGCCGAAGGGCTTGCAGGCTTCGAAACTCCCCTCCCTCGCGGATCTCGAGGGAGCCCTGATCAAAGCTCGCAAAGACGTGTTCAATGATAATCAGGTCATCGCCGACGCCGCGAGTCTGGAGATCAAGCGTCTGCGGAAACTCATCGAGAATCACCCCGACGAAGTCTCCCGCCGTGACGAAGTCCGCCGCAAAGAAAACGAACGGTTCATGCGCCGCTGGGAGTAGGGGTAGTCAGACCCCCCACTAAGGTAAAACCTTAGTGGAAGGACTAATGCCCCATACTCGTAAAGCTCTTAGCGAAGAAACCCTCAAGGCTCTAATTGAAGAGAGCCTTGCAGATGAGATCTTGCAGCGTATCCCTGTTTTGGAACTTACTCAGCAAAAGAAAGAAGAGGTTCGTTCTGCCACCCGAGTTTATCTCGGCAAGCAGTCGAACCTCTCTTTGGATATCGAGGCGAGCGTTAGGACGCTACTTCCTGGACTTATTTCCGAGCTTGGAGTAGTTTCTTCAACCGCTCCTCTCTATTCTTCTTCGCTTCCGTGGTTTCGAGAATCTTATTGAGAGTTTCTCCCCCCTTAAGAATCTGTCCCCAATCCCGTAGTTCTTTAGGGGCGACCGCTTGAATTAGAGAATAGAGATCCTGAAATTCACCGCGAGTAGACTTCCGGATAAACAAGTTGATTTCATCTTGCTTGTCTCTGAAGTTTTGGATGTCGGCGTTGTCGTTACGGTTTACAATGACTTTCGAGACATCCGCTAACGGGCGCAACTTAACATAGTTGCTCTGAATAAGGCCCCACTGGCGGGCGACCTCTAAGGGGTTCACCTTTCTCGCTCTGGTGGCGTTACGGATCTGGTTCACCGTCATCGGAACCGATACGAAAACAAGGCTAATGCTGTACCCGTAATTACGGGCCTGCTGCATTTGGCTTGCCATCTTAGAAAAACTTGAGCCTGTCCCATCTACGAACAGAGGGTCTCCAGTTTCGAGGGCTGCTTCGAAATATGCCTTCGACATCTCGGAAGACATCTCGTGGACATATCCCGGCTCTTCTTCACGATAGCCCGGAATCTCTTCTTTGTAGAGGTCTGGGTTTACTTGACGCCAATAAGAGGGGAGCTCGTGCTTCGGGGAAGAGAACACGAGGTCTTTCATTTCTTTGACGTCGCGGTAAATGCCCGGAGGTAAGTCCTTACCCCAATTTTCTGGGGGAATCTCTTGTTCCCGACCCTTGTGGTCGTAAGAATAAAGACGGAACGGGATTCTCAGATTCCCGGAGGGGAGAATCTCAACGAAAATTCCCTTGGACTCTAATCTTTTTTGGGCTTTCTCAAACTTCAGATCCGTAAGAAGTCGGTCCTCGCTCAAAGACCCCGCATCTCCTTTGGGGCCGTACTTCAACCAAGTCTTAGAGACGAAGCCTTTTCCAGAACCTCCCGCCCCCATCATGAAAACTGCTTGGTGGCGGAGGTGAGCGACATTCCTCAGAGGACCAGCATTCTTCATAAGGGCAAATTTGGCAGCTACTCTGACGGCACTTGAAGATTTGGGGTGCATATCAACCTCTCTTAGGAAGATCTGCTCGGTATAGGCAATTTAACGGTAGGATTTCGAGGAGGTCTGACATGCCTGTTTATGACTACCAGTGCGATTCCTGCGGTCTTCGTAAGGATCATTTTTGGACTCGCATTTCTATTGCTAAAGACACTATTCCTTGCCCGGACTGTAAAACCGATATGCGGAAGTTAGTTTCTGCAGCTAACTTCAAATTCTCCCATTCTGCGAGTCAAACTCGTGGCATGGCTCCTCCGAATACTGGAACCAGCGATGACTGGAACTACGACAAGGCTATCGGAAGAGACGCTGAGAAAAAGTGGGGCGTTATCGAGCAAAGAAATTCTGAAAAAGATAGGGTTATCCGCCACGAAAGAGAAAATGGTTTGGTCCTGAAGAGAAATCAACTTGTACCGACTGCTGATGGAGGATATCGACCTATCAAAGAAGAAGAAAGAGTAAAGGTGAACGAGGGAAGGCAAGTTGCAGCAGATTTAAATGCCGCAATCTCTAAAAAGAACCAGCCTCAATAAGAACATTATCCCAATGCGAGGTGTAAGTTCCGAGGGATTTGTTCCCGTTGGAAAGCCTATACCTCTTACAAGGTATCCCGGCTCCTGCCGTGGGCAACATTATCTTGCTGAAACTCCCTGGCCAGTCCAGGAAAGCATACGGACTGAAACATGGCCTTCCCCGGTTCCGTCTACGCACCCCCCGGCGTTTACACAAGAACTCTTTTTGAGGACCCCGTTCAAGGGGTTGCGTCGAACGTCCGCATCCCGCTACTTATGGGTGTGGGTTCTGAGATCCTTGTGGAAAATTCTCTTGAGGTCGTTAGAGGTTCTTCCTCTTCTGTGGACCAAAGAGTTGCTCAGGAAGACGAATCCGGTCGCGCTGTTGTTTCGATTTCTGCAGCGGGGGCCGTAACTCTCGGGAACTTCGACGGAACCCGTGATCGCTTGCAGGTTCGCAATTATCCGATCGTTACGGGCGATGGCACTGGCACTACTGCCACGAATGCTTCCTCTATCAATGTTACGGTAAACGGTCGCCCGATCGTTGTGCTGACTGTGGACGGGGCAAAGGGCATTCTTCAGCTCTCTACGAAGCCTCAGGCCACCGATGTTGTTCTGGTGACCTACTTCTTCAACCGAACCGATACTCTTATCACGGATGACCTTTCTGATCAGGTCACTTCGACAGCTCCGGTGCTGTACGGCGCGACGGGTCAGAACTACGAGATCGTTTCCGGTCAGAACGACACCCTTTCGTTCTTGGTTGACGGAGAGGATACTGTAGTCGTTACGATCTCTTCTTCCCCGCTTGCAGGTTGGACGGCGGCGCAGGTAGCAGCATTCGTAAACGCTGCCGCTTCCGGAACCTCCCTCACGGCTTCTGCCGCAACCGATAACTTCGGCCAGACCGTCCTCAAGCTGACGGCGGATCGCGATATCGTTGTGCAGACTGGTTCTGCTAACGCAACCTTCGGATTTACCGCCGGAGTTTCTACTTCCAGAAACACGGTGTTCTACACTTTCCAGCGTCCTATCGTGGACGGTTCTAACGGGGGCGTAACCACTACGGATCCTGCTGATGTGACTGTGAAGGTGAACGGAACGCAGGTTATCCCGACTTCGGTTGACGGGCAGACGGGTGCAGTTACTCTGCCCTTTGCTCCTGAGATTGGCGCTTCGGTTACCTGCCAGTACTACTTCAACTCTTGGCAGAACACTTTCGATTATCTCCGTCACCGTGGGATTATCGATATCTTCCGTTGTGGCATCACGCCGGATCGTTCTGACTATGTTGAGGGCGTCGACTTTATCCTGAAGGACGACCATATCCTTTGGGGTACGGCTTCCCTCGTAGAATCTGGAACCCACACTTCCGGATCGAACTACTTCGGCGAGACTCAGATCTCGGACACCCTCGTGGATGTTCGCCAGTATCTGGCTGAATGCGAAGCTGTAGTAGATTCTTCTGTGAGCCCCCCTGTTGAGGGCCGCAAGGAGTTTGTACTTCCTCTTCAGCCCACCACGGGTAACGGGCGTAACACCCCGATCACGGGCGGCACTGCCACCTTCAACAAGGTGTCTAATGGCCGTCAGGATCTCCCGACTAACCGTCCGGACCTGATTTTCGCTTACTGGGGTTACTCCCTTTCGGACGCTCTTGACCGTGGTCGCGTGACGGTCACCAAGGTTGATTCCGACACGAACACCATCACCCTCGCAACTCCGGTTCCTACGGGGGCCAAGGTTTGGGCGACGTTCTACTACAACACCATTCAGGATCAGGAGTACACCTTAACGGTTGTTGCTCCGGGCGTGAGCGGCGTTGGTACTTTCACTATCCAGAACCAAGAGGGTTCTTACCTTCTCACCCCGGTTTGGGGTACGAAGTCTGCGGGGCTTTCAACGGTCACTGTAAACTTCCCTTCCGGTTCCGAGAAGGCTCCGGATTCTCGCTTTGAGAGTCCCTTCAATACTGCCCACTTTACTGGCGCGGTTGAAGAGGACGTCACGGTTACCTTCGCTTCGCAGGACGCCACTCTTGCGAAGTTCGCGGTTCCCGGTGCAAGCCCTTACTACATTGTCCCCGGTGCAAGCGATAACTTCGCTCTCGATATCGACAACTCCGGGACTTCTACTTTTGATCTGTCTGACCCGACAGGTAACGGAACTGGCTTCCTTGCCTATTATGTGGGGGACGAAATCTCCTACGATCAGGCTGTAGCCGCTACGGGTTCCTACGAAGTTCAGGGCGCACCTGCTCCGGGTTCGACCATTACGGTCGACGGCACGGTTCTTACCGAGGGCGTGGACTGGAACATCGGGGTTACCGACGCAGACACCGCAGCAAGCCTTGCTTCGGCGGTTTCTTCGGTTTCCGGCGTTAGCGCAGAGGCGATCGGGGTTTTGGTTTACATCACGGCTACGACCTCGGGAACTTCGGGTAACTCCATCACTATCGTTTCGGGTGATGCGAACATCGTCGCCTCCGGCGCAACTTTGTTCGGGGGTTCGGTTTACGGCACGGGCTTTGAGATCACTTCCGCAAATAATGGAATCGACCTTCAGGTTGACTCCGTTCTTATTCAAGCTGTTGTGAACTCGGGTTCTGGAAAGACCGTTCAGGATTTCGTAAACGCGATCAATAGAGCTTCTTTCGGAGAGTTCTACTCTGCGAACTTTGGAACGCTTTCGACGATCACCTTCCCCCTCGCAGCTTGTGATGAGGAAGGTTATTATGAAGATTGGGTTATCAAGATCACTTCCGGAGCAGCTTCCGGTGACAAGAGAACCATTTCTTCGTACTCCGCCGCTTCGAGAACGGCGACGGTTTCGTCTAACTTCTCAGGAGCTCCGGCTCTTGGGGATTCCTACGTCGTTTACGATCCGGACACCCTTCCTTTCATCAAGACGAAAACTCGTTTCCTCGCAGCAACGGATCTTACGGGAGGCTTTGCTACCCTGAAGATGTCGTACTCGGGGGATTCTACTGCACCGACTGCGATCACTGCTTCAATCGTTGCGGCGAACTACGCTTCGGTTTCTGCTCTCGCTTCTGCTGTGCAAACGGCAGTCGACGCTGCAGTTCTGGCAGCGTTCGGTACGAACGATGAGGTCGAGATCTTCGTAGAGGCGGATTCGTCCGGTCGTCTTGTCTTCCTCCTTGCGGCACACCCCAACGATACTTCGTACGGGCAGTTGGAGTTCATCAATACGGGCGTGTTGGATGTAAACAACTTCGCGATTCTCGCGGGTCTTGACGTTGATTCCGCCAGCGGAAGTCAGGCCAAGATCTATAGCTCGGGAATCGCCTCGGCGTTTACCTTCACGGGTCCTACGACGGGTATCCACGAGTACGACCGTTTGGTCCTGCACAACCGGATCGTTCCCGGCCAGCAGGGTTCTTTGGACGGCCAGAGCACTCTCGACCAAACCCAGCTGAAGATGCTCGGCGGGACGGGTTCTGCTCTCGTCGGGCTCACCGCGAATGCTCTCGGTTACGCAGGTATCCGGGCAACCATGATGGAGCCGACTCTCTTCGGAGAAGTCGGTCTTTCCGGAGGCCAGTCCGGCGCGGGCCAGCCGATCGTTACCTTCTACGCGGCGGGCGGCACTTCCGCTCAGAACAACGTGTTCAAGTTCACCTTCGAGGGTGTTCCGGTCACGGTTGAGTTCAAGGACTCTTCGGGCGTCGTTATCCCCTCGGCGGGTTCTGCTGACGTCCCGCTCGGCCCTTCCGGAACTTCTAACACGATCTTGAACCAGATCGCAGCGGCGATGGCTTCTGCGGGTCTTGGGGCGAGCGCGGCAGCAGTTCT
>JACCDO010796719.1_pt1 | contig 57971 bp, 59 predicted proteins | sample 7446101 | NCBI WGS metagenome assembly JACCDO01 (sample SAMN15323440, study PRJNA562643) | freshwater metagenome | isolation source: river surface water | place: USA:Blue River Watershed | collected 2017-08-16 | reverse complement strand
TTGAAACCTTTTTCAGTAGGCTTTTTAACCTTCGCTTTGTTTCCTTTGCTATCTATCAGAACGGGAGTGCAAAAGTAGTACTTTTTTCTCCCCTTCCAAATACTATCTACTAAAATTGTTGGAGATTCCTGCGTTTTATCGTCCTTCTACCTCCCCGTTTTATCGACGTAAAAACACCAAGCCCCATTTTATCAATCACATACAGACAACTTTTTCTACCAACATCGAATCGAAAAAAAATTAAAATATTTTTTCTCTTTCATCGTCGCCATAGCAACGAACCATCGCCAAAGCTTAAAAATCGGTAGTTTTCCTGCAAGGCCCTACCATAAATTTCCTTCCACTGCTCCCCTACCATCGCTCCAACGAGCATCAACAAGGTGCTCTTAGGCTGGTGAAAATTGGTAATTATCCCATCGCAAACCGAAAAATCAAAACCTGGAACGATAAAAATCTGGGTCCTGCCGCTCAATTTACCACCGCCAGATGCTGCCAAATCCACCAAAACTTGTAACCATTCGCTTTTTTGCGCCTTGGTAAAATACCCCCCTTTCGCAGGATTCCCCGATGATAAATTCCCAGAAGCAGGATTCCCCGATGCAGAATTTAACAAATCCCCCTCCAACCTGTAGGCCATCTCTTTGGAAACCCAATAAAAATTCCCCGAAACATCGGCCTGTCGATAATCGGATAATTCCTCCAAGTCATCCGCAACCGCCCTTTGAAGGAACTCGGCATCGGCAATTCCATACCTATATATATAATACAGGCTTTCCAAAACCCGCATGACGGTAGTACCCACTGCCACTATTTTTCCCGGATGATCGCGCAATTTTTCTAACGTTTCCACCGAAATTTCAAAACGCTCAGCATGCATATCGTGTTCCGATGCCGAATTCCCACTCATGGGTCGAAATGTTCCAGCACCCACATGCAATAACGCAGAGGCAAACTGCACACCGGAGGTCGATAACCGTCCTAACAACGATTCCGTAAAATGCAAACTGGCGGTTGGAGCGGCTACTGCTCCTGGGGTGTCGGCAAAAATTGCTTGATATCGCTCGCGGTCTTCGGATTCTACCTCCCGATTTAGATAGGGCGGCAAGGGTACACGGCCTAACCGATCAATCGCCTCCATGATGGAAAGTTCTCCCTGCAGCACCGTAAGCTTCACCTGATCTTTATCTCTGTGATGCCAAGTTATTTCCAAGGAACAATCGCCATGAGTCACCAAAACAGCCCCACCCTCCTTAAATTTCTTTCGTCCGCCCACCATGGCTTGCCACAACTGCCAATCCGGAGATAGCGGATCCAATAAAAATATTTCCACTGCAGCGCCACTTTCGGTGGTGCCGTGCAATCGAGCAGGAATCACCTTGGTTGAATTGGTTACCAATAAAACCGATTCTTCCGGAGAATTCGATGCCAAAAACTCGGGCAACTCAGAAAACGTTGAATGTATCATCGAATCACCCGCAGAAACCAACAATTTAGAACTATCCCGAGGACTAACCGGGAATTTAGCTATTCTGTCATCCGCTAATGGATAATCAAAATGCGCTACAGGAATTTCAGGAACTTTTGCCGAAATCAAAGGGAGCAGCGACTGCCAAGCTCTTCCCCGATGAGAAATGGCATTTTTTTCTTCCGCTGTGCATTGCGCAAAACTCTTTTCTAAACCATCGGCTTTAAAAACTGGATCATAACCAAATCCACCCTCACCCTGAGGCGTCAATAAAATCTCCCCCTGAACTTCACCCCTAGCAAACAGGGGTTGTTCTCCAAAGCCCACAGCACATAAAACGGCAACAAATCGAGCCCTTCGATGGGTAGTATCTCCTAAATTATCGAGAATTTTCTGAATATTATTGGCATGATTTACCGGTTCGCCTGCATATCGGGCCGAAAAAACACCGGGGGCATCGTTTAAGGCATCCACACACAATCCGCTATCATCGGCGATACAAGCCAAACCTGTAGCTTTATATATAGTATGTGCTTTGATTAATGCGTTGGCCTCAAAGGTGGTTCCATTTTCCGGAATATCTTGAGTAAATCCCAACTCAGCCGGTGAAACCACTTCTGCGATCCCAGCCAGAATCATTTTAACTTCGTCTATTTTGTGTGCATTGGCCGAAGCGAATACTACTTTTTGCAGTGCCATGTTCGATCGCAAAAATACTACCTGCGAGGCAGCGGGACTTGCGATGGCTAAAAATTCATGATTTATTCGCGCGTTCTCACGGTGCGTTGCTCGATCCGCTTTTCGTAATTCTCACCTTGAAAGATACGGTGAACGAATATTCCAGGGGTATGAATTTCGTTGGGATCCAATTCTCCGGGCTCCACCAGCTCTTCTACCTCGGCGATGGTAATTTTTCCGGCTGCCGCCATCATGGGATTGAAGTTTCGGGCGGTATCCTTATATACTAAGTTACCGTGCTTATCACCTTTCCATGCTTTCACAATGGCGAAATCCGCATCAAACGCATATTCCATCAGGTAGGTTTTGCCATTAAACTCTCTGGTTTCTTTCCCTTCGGCAACTTCGGTTCCAACTCCTGCTGGAGTATAAAACGCCGGAATTCCAGCACCGGCAGCCCTGCAGCGTTCTGCCAAGGTTCCTTGCGGAATCAATTCAACCTCCAACTCACCAGACAACAACTGCCTTTCAAATTCGGCATTCTCACCCACATACGAACTGATCATTTTTTTCACTTGCTTTTGCTGCAACATCAGACCAATTCCAAAATCGTCCACCCCGGCATTATTGGAAATACACGTTAAGCCCTTCACTCCTTTTTTCACCAAAGCAGCAATGCAGTTTTCCGGAATACCGCACAAACCAAAACCACCCAACATCAGGGTGCAATTATCCGAAATGTCCGCGATGGCTTCCCATGCATTTTGTTTTACTTTATTCATGCCGATACTAATTCAATTTGTGCCGATAATCCCTTTTCGCACAAGGTAGTGCAAACCGGTTCAAGATCTTCGTATTTTCCTAATTTAACCGAGTATTTTCCGTTGTTGTGTACAATCCAAGCACACTGTTCGGCTTGCAATCGGGTATGACCACAGTAGCGGATCAAGCAGGTAATAACCCAGTCGAACGAATTCACTTCGTCATTGTACAACACGATCACCCATTTCGCTTCCTCAATCATCTCCAGAATCTCCTGTTCTTGGGATTCCTTAAGGGGATCGGAGTCTAGGTTTATTATGTGGAGGTTTTGAAAATTCATAGGTCGATAACCCAACCGCAGTTGGATATACAAAAATACAAAAATGATTTACGCGAGTTTGTTTTTTCTATCGCCTTTACCAAAGATTTTCATTCGATTTTCGGTTCCAGCAATCAATCGTTGAATATTCTTCTTGTGCGTTAATACAACCAATACGGCCAAAGTAATGGTGAATACCACCATTCCGGTTTGGTACATCGAAAAAACGCGCATAGCCAATACGGGTATACTTAAACCGGCGATCATGGAACCCAGACTCACGTATCCTGTGGGTACAAATACCAACAAAAACACCAACACTGCCCACAACGCCAGCCCCGGATTTAAAGTAATAATTACTCCAAACAGGGTGGCCACGCCTTTTCCTCCGCGAAAATTTGCGAACACCGGAAACAAATGACCCAAAATGGCCATCACCCCAAAAATGATTTTAAAATCCAATATTTCGGTATAGGTTAACGAGGCATCAACGGTATTAGCATACAAATACGAAAGTCTCGCCGCGAACAAACCCTTTAACACATCCAACAACAACACGGTAGAACCTGCGGTTTTGCCAAGAACTCGGAATACATTGGTTGCCCCTGCATTTCCACTGCCGTGTTCGCGAACGTCCACGCCAAAAAAGGTTTTTCCTACCCAAACTGCGCTGGGTACCGATCCAATGATATAACCCAACAAACAAAATAATAGAATATACGTCACTCCAGTTCTCTAATTAACGGGGGCAAATATAAGGAATTCAAAGAATACTAATTTTTGATTACCGTAGCGGCATGTTGATACTCCCCTTTTTCATTGAAAACACGGAGAATATAGGCCCCAGCCGATAGCATCGCTGTATTCAAACGCACCGCACCTCCATCTATCCCTTGTTGAGGAATCGATAACAACTTACCGTCTACCGAATACAATTCGGCACGCAATGCGCCCAATAGATGGGTTGGTTCCACCAATAATTCGTTGGAGAACGGATTGGGACTAATACGAACCGTTACAATCGATTTCGCAGTAAACGATTCTGTTTTACCTACGCTGGGCATGTCAAAGGCTTCTTCACCATCGGAACAATTGTTTGGATCCCCTTGTGCCGCAGAATATCCTAAGCCCCTTCTGGCAAATGCCTTCCATATCAAATCCTTGTTTTTGCCTCCATTTCGTGCTTCATCGGCAGCGATAATTGCATCCCGCGCATCCGTAAAACCCGGTCCACATGCTTGTAACTTCATGGCATCAAATACCAACTGAATCATCTGGTTATTTCCACCCGTTCCGCGATATAAATCCTCGTTAAACCCATATTCCTTGATGAAATCCCAATACAAATCCCACAACATGGAACACCAGATTTCGCCGGTGAAGTGAACAGGCGTTTGACCGGCCACCGAAAATTTAGCCACGTTTCCATAGGTATGTGGGTTTATCGACATATTGGTAGAATACGGATAGGTTCGAATTCCCGTGCCATTTTTATCTTCTCCTTGCAGCCAATTACCCATTCCGCGTGGCGTTGAGCCCACATCTCCCTTTTTGGTAGTAAAAGCAAGAGCAATAAAATCACTCCAGCCCTCACCCATTTGTTCCCGATTGCTTAAACCACTAGAATTTGAAGGTCCGCAGGTTAATCGGATGGAAATTCCGTGGGTATATTCGTGAGCAATCACACCCATATCCAAATCCGAATCGGTACGTTTTGCGTATGCCGATGAATCATAAAAACTAACGGTAAAGCTGCTGTCATTGAGCATTTGACGCAGAATATTGGCATCCGATTTTTTTACGAACAAGACGGGAATCGTAATCTTTGCAGCACTAGATGTATTATCGGTAGCCATGGTAATGGTTTGATCGGCGGCCGACGTATCTAGAATCACCACGGCGGTTGCACCATAGCCCTGAGCACGGAACACTTTTTGAACAAACGTGCAACTGCCGCGATCGATGGCGGCGATATTCCCTTTAATCAAATCGCCGTTGGCGTATCCGGTACATCCTTGATGGGTTTTTGCCGCTAAATTATCGTTCACCCACATCAATTTTCCCGAAGTAGGAATTTCGGTAATGGTTTTACCCCAAGTTCCATCAGTAATACCGGTACCAAAACGGATTCCACCCGGACCTGCCAAAACACTTTTATAACTTACCCCATCCCAAATATACATCTGCATTCGCACAGGCGTTCCTTCCGGAGGGGCCGAAAAATTAGCATTATTGGTACCACTTCCGTCTTGAGCATCGGCGCGTACGTAGTCGCCCCCTACCCCTTTGTTACTGTAATTGGTACTTTGAAAGTTCCCAGACTCCTCATCAAACCCGTAGTGATGAGCGATATCGTGCATCAAATTATTGGCTACAAATAAATTCACGATAGCAAAATCCCGATAGTTCACCGGATTGGGTTCCGATGGGTTGTAGGGCGATAAAAACTGCAAACTGCTGCCGCCATTGACAGCATATCCCGGCTGATTGTCATCGTTGGCATCTTCGGTTGCATGCACATTGTTGCCTCGTGTGGTAGTATATTCAGCGCCTGCGGCACCGTTAACATCGTGCCAGCCGTAAGGCGAAGCATCGTCATCTGCCGGATTTACCAAGGTATCGGCTTTGCCATAAAGCGGACTTTCTACGGGAAAGGCAAACGCATGGTACGACGCACCGTCATTTCCTCTTCTTCCTACTGTTTTCTCCTGAACCATGTGTTGTTCCATGGCACATTGATTCCTAGAAGTTTCCGTAGTATGCTGATGCCCCAAAGCACAGGAAACGGTCCACGAATGTTCCGATAATTTCTGTGCGCGATCATTCACGATCCAAATTCTCCATTGCTTGGTTTTTGAATCGAAAAAGGTAAGCGTAAATGCTGGTACCAAGTTTGGCGAAGTTGCGATTTCCTTGGAATTTCCTTGGTTTTCCGAAATCCACACCGGTTGCAATACACCTTTATTTTCTTGATATACGAAATTGGTATAGTTCGATTCACTATTCGATGCACTATTCGATGCACTACCTCGTACCACCCAATTTTCCGATGTTGGGGCACCAAGTTCATGAACCAAGGACGCCGAAATCAATGCGGAAGTTGAAATTTGTTGTACTGGATGGGTGAAGGAAATTTCAGACCCACGGGGTGCTGTATTAGCCGCGGAAACGGGCAAGACAACGGCTCGAGAAGTAGCGAAATAAACCGCTCCTGATTTATTGATATGTACTGCCAATACCCCATTATACACATCGATTCCTTGGTATTGCTGTTGAAAATACGCATGGGTTCCAATTTCATCCCTATAAATATCCTGAATGCGTAATTCTTTTACATCCTTGGCAGAAATAGCCCATTTACCGCTATTTACGATGTCTAACAAAGCCGCTTGAGCTCGATTTACGCCAACAGTGGGTGTATAACTCGCTAATAAAGAGGAACTTATGGTTATTGTTGCCAAAATGGCCAAAGGTTTAATGGTGAAAGAACGCAATGCCAATATCGAAAATGGAAGACTTCTTAAAATATTCATACTCTTAGAATTCTGCAATTTACGCGTTTAACCCATAGAACAAAAAAAATCGGGCCGATATGACCCGATTTCATGAATAATCTTATTTGCAATGTTGAACTAATTAAACAATTAGCTCCAGCTTTCCTCCCTGAAAGAGAAAATATCATGATTACCTCAAAAGGACTGATGTAGTTTTATTTGGGTGTATATCCCCATTTGTATTTGTATATTTTATTATTTATTTTCTGGCTTTTGGGGTTTCAGTTTCTTGGCCGTGCTTTCTAACTGTTTCACAAAGTGTTTTTCTGCTTCAGTCAATTCGTTTTTAATTTGTTCCGAATATTTCTCATACTCGGCAGTGGCCTTCTTGAGTGCCTGTTGATGGCTAATAGTTCCGGCATGAAGCAGAATATCGTTTCCGGTCATTCGCAAGAAATCATCTAAGCGTTCAATCCAATCTTTCATATACATGGGCTGGCGGTTCAGTGCCTGCAACTCTGCCAATTCCAAGTATGCCGTTACCATTCTGTTTAGCACATTCAGTTCTTCTTCATTCAAATAGTTTTTGGCTATTTCGGTCTCCTGCTTTGTCGGCTTGCTTCCTTTAATGTGTGTTAGTCCTAAGTTTGGTTTATTGGCATCAATGCGTTGATAAATGATTTCAGCTGCGGTGTGTCCGTGTGCCGCCCAATGCATTTTGTTCTGAACAGTTTGAAAAAACTGTATGGACATTTCCAGTTTCGGATCATAATCAATACTGGTAGCATAAATATCCAATACCTTTCTCCAAAACACTTTTTCGGAACTTCGTATGTCCCGAATACGAGCCAGTAATTCTTCAAAATAGTTGCCTCCACCAGCTTGTTTGAGCAACTCATCATTCATGGTAAAACCTTTTACAATGTATTCACGAAGCCTTGCTGTTGCCCACTGCCGGAACTTCGTGCCCTGATGGCTTTTTACCCTGTAGCCTACCGAAATGATTACGTCCAGGTTGTAGAAGGCAGTATTGTAGTTTTTGCCATCTGCGGCAGTTGTTCGGAAATTCCGAACAACTGAATCCGAATCCAACTCACCCTCTTCAAAAATATTCTTAATATGCTCACTTACAGTTGCTTTTGATTTTTGAAAGAGCTCACACAATTGAGCTTGTGTAAGCCAAACGGTCTCGTCTTCTAAACGAGTTTCTATTTTGGTTTTACCGTCCTCTGTTTGATATATGATGATGTTACTTTCTGCCATTTCGATTAACTTTTAATGACCATTTTGATGACGTCAACGAAATGATCCAATACCGCTTCCCTATTGGTTTTACAACTTTCCTTTGCCTTGTCCACAGCATTGAGGAAGTTTCGCCAGTCAGAATAGCCAGGTAGCACTTGAAGTTCCCTGGCAAGCCAATACTCAACACCGACTTGCTCGTAGGCGGACTTCCCGAAGGATTTATTTAGTTTAAAGATTGTCCCCTGTCCCATAATGATTTATTTAGCCTCTAAATATCTCTCAAGAGATTCTTTTACAACGAAAACTAAGCCATCGTGAATTCAGCACTATCGATAGCACAATTGATAGCACCATTTTCGATTATGGCGTTGTCTTTCATGTATTTGATGCAATTCCATTCATCTTTTACATTCATTGCTTTCATGATGGATTGAGCGAGTTCGGGAATGGTCATCAACGTCAATTACGGGAACTGTCTCCAAAAAAAGCTATAAGCAGAAATGGATAGATCCGATTATACGAAACGGAAAGCGCTTCCGCCGTACACGGCCTGATCGCCCAATTCCTCTTCGATACGCAATAGTTGGTTGTATTTCGACATTCTATCCGAACGAGAAGCACTACCGGTTTTGATTTGCCCAGAATTCATAGCAACCGCTAAATCCGCAATGGTATTATCTTCGGTTTCGCCGCTACGGTGACTCATTACATTGCTGTAACGATTACGGGTAGCTAAATTGATCGCATTCAAGGTTTCGGTCAGGGTTCCAATTTGATTTACTTTAATCAAAATAGAATTGGCAATACCTTCGTTGATACCGCGTTGTAAACGATTCACGTTGGTAACAAACAAATCATCCCCTACTAACTGAATTTTATTTCCCAAACGCTCCGTCATCAACTTCCAACTGTTCCAATCGTCTTCAGCACATCCGTCTTCGATGGAAATAATGGGATAACGCTTGCACCAATCTTCCCAATAGGATACCATTTCCTCACCGGTGAATTTTCTACCGTCCGATTTTTTGAAAACATACAAACCGGTTTTTTCATCGTACAATTCGCTGGTAGCGGCATCCATTGCGATATACATATCTACCCCAGGCTTGTAACCTGCTTTTTCGATGGCCATTAATACAGTCTCTATGGCTTCTTCGTTGGATTGAATATTGGGAGCAAATCCACCTTCATCCCCTACGTTGGTGCTATACCCTTTGGATTTTAATACGGATTTTAGATGATGAAACACTTCAACTCCCATGCGCAATGCATGACTGAAGGAATCTGCCTTCACCGGCATGACCATGAACTCCTGAAAATCAATTTTATTATCGGCATGGGCTCCTCCGTTTAAGATATTCATCATTGGAACGGGCAGTACATTTGCATGCACACCGCCGATATAACGGTAAAGAGGTAACCCTACTTCATCCGCTGCTGCATGCGCTGCGGCCAAGGATACGGCCAACATCGCATTTGCACCTAAATTTGATTTGTTATCGGTAGAATCCAAATCAAGCAAAGCCTGATCAATTTCGTTTTGATTGGTTACTTCAATTCCCTCAAGAGCATCAGCAATGATGTTATTTACATTATCAACCGCTTTTAATACTCCTTTTCCGAGATAAAAATCCATATCGCCATCGCGTAATTCAACAGCTTCGTGTATTCCTGTGCTTGCGCCCGAAGGAACAGCAGCTCTTCCGAAACCACCATCATCGGTAAATACTTCGGCTTCAACGGTTGGATTACCTCTGGAATCGAGGACTTGTCTGGCTTGAATGTGGGTTATTTCGCTCATGGGGTTATGATTTATGATTATCGATTAAACTAACAAATTGATCAAACAGGTACCAAGAATCGTGTGGACCTGGGGAAGCTTCTGGGTGATGTTGCACACTGAAGGCAGGTTTATCCAAACGCGCAATTCCCTCTACGGTATTGTCGTTTAAATTGATGTGCGTTAATTGAATAGTATCCGACTTGCTTTCGTCATATTGTACAGCAAATCCGTGATTTTGGGAAGTGATTTCGCTTCTTCCCGTAACCAAATTCTTCACGGGATGATTACAACCGCGGTGTCCGTGGTGCATTTTATAGGTAGTTAAACCGCTCGCTAAACTCAACAATTGGTGACCTAAGCAAATACCGAAGGTAGGAATACCTGAATTCACCAAATCCTTAACGGTTTCAATAGCATAATCCATGGAAGCCGGATCGCCGGGGCCATTGGAAATCATCAACCCATCGGGATTCCAAGCTTTGATGGTTTCGGCTTTTGTATTCCAAGGAAAAACTCCTACAAAACAATCGCGTTCCACCAAGCAACGGATAATATTTTCTTTGCTACCGTAATCCAATAATGCAACTTTACGCGGAGCGTTTGGATCTCCGGTTGTGTAATGCTCATTGCAAGACACTTTAGACGCCAATTCCAAACCATCCATGGAAGGCACTTCGCTCAATCGCTTACGCAATACTTCAACGTCCAATTCTTCGCTCGAAATAATGGCATTCATCGCACCAGTATCGCGAATGTATCGAACCAATTCTCGTGTGTCGATATCGGAAATTCCAACCAAATTGTGCTTCATGAAATAGGCATCCAAACTTTCGTTTGCCATTTTTCTTGAAAAGTTAGCGGAAAACTTTTTGCATACCAGGCCTGAAATTTTAATTCCATCGCTTTCTACATCGGTCTCTCTCACTCCGTAGTTTCCGATATGATCCGAGGTCATAACCAAGATTTGACCAAAATACGAGGGGTCTGTAAAAACCTCCTGATAGCCAGTCATTCCGGTATTAAAACAAATTTCTCCGGTGGTTGTTCCAATTTTGCCAATGGCGATTCCTTCAAAATAGGTACCATCTGCTAGTACCAAAACGGCGGGATTGTGGTGTGTACTCACTTCAAGGGTTCAAATTTCGTGCTTTCCGTTGGATTCACCAAAAGTGTTGGTAAAATGTAGGTAGTTCTTCGCTTGCTAGTCTTTTTTCTCTTCCGTTTTGGGATGAACTTTGGGGAACCATATCGACCAAAATATACTGATACCCAAAATTCCCACAATTACTAATAAATTATGAATGGCGGTGAAACCCATTTGTTGGGCATAATGTTCCAAAAGCATTTTTAGGCCGATGTATACCAAAATCATAGACAATCCATACTTCAACGAATAAAACTGCTCCATTCCTGCTCCCAGTAAAAAGTATAACGAGCGAAGCCCCATTACTGCAAAAATGTTGGAGAAAAATACAATGTACGGGTCTCGGGTTACACCAAACACAGCAGGAACGCTATCCACCGCAAACACCACATCGGTAATATCAACAATCACCAATACAATAAAAGGGATGGTCATATACCACAGGTTATCTTTTTTGATAAAAAACCGAGTCTCTTCTGGGTTACTCGAATCTACACGAAACCATTTTCTAGCCAATTTTACAACGGGGTGCTTTTCGGTATCGATGGCTTCCTCGTCTTGAGATAGCAACATTTTAAAACCAGAATACATTAAAAATACTCCAAAAATATACATGACCCACTCAAATTTGGTCACGATTGCACTTCCCAAATAAATAAATAAAAACCGCAATACAATTGCCCCAATTACACCCCATACTAAAATTCGTTTTTGATTTTCTCCATTCATTCGAAACGATTGAAAAATCAAAAGAATTACAAAAAGGTTATCAATACTTAGAGCATATTCCAATAAAAAACCACTCAAATAACTGATGGCCGATATCTTACTAAACTCATGCAAGACCGCCTCATAACTACCGGACATATTCAATCGAAGTTTATACTTTACCGCGTAATCCCGAATATCTTGAATAGTGGTAATTGACTGCAAATTATCGTGGAAATAATAAATGGCCAGAGTCATTAACAATCCCACCGAGAACCAAACTGCACTGTGTTTTAAGGCTTGTTTTGCGGTCACTTCATCGTGCACCGATTTATTAAAAACACCTAAATCCCACAACATTCCCAGCAGTAACACTAAGCCAAATAATCCAAGAAAAATAAATTGTGTCATTCCAAGTGCAAAGGTAACACCAAAAGGACAAGTACCGATATAGAACCCCATCGGAAATCCTTAGATTTGCAATAAATGCAAATGAAAAAATTATCTGTAGTAAAAAATGCAACGGTTATTGCATGTGCAGGACTACTTTCATTGATGGTACTTCAATCCAATCGACCCGAAGAAGGAATGTTTCCGTTGAATTACGTGAACATGAACGACCTTAAAAATTCGGGAATGAAACTCAGCAAGGAGGAGATTTTCAATCCCGGCAATGTATCGCTCACCAACGCCTTGGTGAAAGTGGGTGGTTGTACTGGCAGTTTTATTTCGGATGAAGGTTTGATTATCACCAATCATCACTGCGTTTATGGATCGGTTGCAGAACTGAGCACCGTGGAACAGAATCATCTAGAAAATGGATTTGTAGCTAAAACAAAATCCGACGAATTACGCATCAACATGCCTTGTAAAATCACCATGAGCTATGAAGATGTATCCAGACAGGTATTAGATGGCGTTACTCCAGATTTGACACCGTCCAATCGACTATCAAAAATCGCATCCAATATCGATGCCATCAGAAAAGTGGAAATTCAAAAAAATCCCGGATTATCCATCGAAATAAGCGAAATGTTTGTAGGAAGAACGTTTGTATTATTTCGATATATGACCTTGCAAGATGTTCGATTGGTATTGGCTCCACCGGTTACGATTGGTCAGTTTGGCGGGGATTCCGATAACTGGGAATGGCCCCGACATAATGGAGATTTTTCGTTGGTTAGAGCTTATGTAGGAAAGGATGGAAAACCAGCACCTTACAGTAAGGATAATATTCCATTTAAACCCGAGGCGAAATTGAAAATCAACCCCAACGGCACCCAGGAAGGTGATTTCGTATTCATTATGGGGTATCCGGGTAGAACCTTTCGAAACGAATCCGCGGCCTACATGAAATTCCAGGAAGATATTCACTTGAAGAAAATACAGCAATGGTTTGCATTCGTAATAAATTCAATGAAGGAATCTACTGCGAAATTCCCAGATCAACGGTTGGCAAGAGCTGGCGATATTCAATCGTTGGAAAACACCGAAAAAAATTATCGTGGAAAAATCCAAGGCTTGCGCAGAACCGGTTTGGTAGCCGCTAAGTATAAGGAGGAGGCTGAAATGTTAGATTGGTATAAATCAAACACTAAATCCATCGAATCCCCCGCTTCGAACAATAAAAACCCAGAAGCACCGGAAAGAAAAGTCGCACCTCCAACAGTAAATGTATTAGCCGAGAGCACACTCAAAGAAATTGAACAAGTTTGGGCCGAAAAACGAAAAATGGCCGAAATTCGATACTGGTTAACTGCTTCTCAACAGTCCTCACTCACGCAATTAGCCGCTACAGTTGAAGCCACGAAATTAGCGTTAGCATTTCAATATCAACAAATTAAGAGCAAATCATCAGATAAAACGATTGCAGCAAGCAAAGGCAATGTTTATGCGGAGTTGATGGTAAAATACATCAAAAATCTTCAAAGCATCATTAATAATGGTGCTCCGTTTAATATGGATTACGAGCATCGATTGCTCCATGCATTGGTTACCGATTTCGCCCCCAAAGATCCATATGCAAACTATATAGATGCTAAAAAACAGAAGAACAATGTTCCTATCCCGTTGCCATTAATGCAAAACACCAAACAACCTGTGTACAACGAATTATGGGCAACCAATGTTGTAAAAGCAACCAATTATCAGTTGAATGATGGTAAAGAAAATACCAGTGCTACTATCAAAGCGATGATGGAACAATCGGAAAAAATACTGAACGAGGTTAAGGGAATGAATTATGAAACAGCCTACAAAGTATTGGTTAAATCTCTCTTTGCTAAAGATGATGCCCTATCCACTTGGGGTAGATTAATAAACTATTGGAACAACCAAATTAATCCTTTGTGGAATGAGAAAGATGATGCGATGAAAGCCTTAATGCCAAGGTATTTGGCCTTGAAAAGCGATTTTAAAGCATCGATGTTTATTCCCGATGCCAACTCAACCTTGCGCTTAACCTACGGTCATATTCGTAGATATAGTCCCAATGACGGTGAGATTCACCTACCCTATACCTATTTAGACGGAATATTTGAGAAAGCCAATACGCGTCCCGATTACCGTTTACCCAAGGTGGTGGCCGATAACTTACGAGTAAACAATGTAAACCCCATACTCCGTGATCCAAAAACAGGCAAAGTGATTGTAGCCTTGTTATATAATTTGGATACTACCGGGGGAAATTCGGGATCGCCGGTGATGAACGATAAAGGCGAACTTATTGGAATTAATTTCGATCGTTCGTTCACGGCCACCATCAACGACTACGCCTGGAACGAAAACTACAGTCGATCCATCGGTTGTGATATCCGATATGTATTGTATATCATGAAATACGTTTCCAAAGCCGACCACCTTCTACAAGAAATTGGAATCAGCTTGTAAAAACAACTGTCGTTGTGCAGTAAATAGAACGGTATAACCGCTTTCATTCTGCACAACGACAACTGAGAATCTTTTCTGCGTTTCGGAAGAACACCCTGTTAATTTCGATAGCAGAAAATGGGGGTACTGAAATTTTTAATTTAATAATTCACCCGAAGTGCTAACCACATCAAACAGTACTACCGAAGTTCTTGGATCGTTTTCCCCTAATATTCGTTCAAGATTATTGAGCGACAGTATGCCGATAATATACCCAGATTCTTGATTTCTGTATGATTCTTGAATTCGTTCAAAATAACGATTATACTCCAAAACAGCGGACATCGTGTGCCGTAAAAACACCTTAATAAAGATATGATTAGACCCTACCAACTGGTCGGTTTGGTTGTGTTTCTTGTATTCGTATCGATAATCATAGCTCAGCGCGGAAATATCCGAAAGTACCGCAGATGCGGTTGGAAAAGCACCCGCCCCTTTTCCTGAAAAAAACTGTACATCACTAAAATAACTCTTGGTTTTAATGCCGTTAAAGACATCATCTACGGTAAATAATTTATCGTCCGATTCAATAAATTTCGGCAATACAAATGCCTGAATTTCACCTTTTTCAGATTTTCTAGCATGCGCCACTAATTTAATCTTAAAGCCTTTTTCTTTGGCATAATTTAACTCTAGGGGGCCCAATCGGTCAATTCCCACATTTAATATTTCTTCAGGTTTTGCAACAAATCCAAAAGCATGAGCTATTAAAATTACTAACTTGTATTTGGCATCAAATCCACCCACATCCAGAATGGGATTCGACTCAGCAAAACCTTGTTTCTGTGCTTGATATAATGCATCCGCATAACTCAAATTCTCTGTGGATGTCTTCGATAGTATATAATTAGTGCTGCCGTTTACAATTCCTTCAATGGATTCCAACAAATCGTTATCGTAATATTCTTCGAGATTTCTAATGATGGGAATACTAGCACAACAAGCTGCTTCGTATAAAAGAGGTACTTGAAATTCTTGCTGCAATTGAAGTAATTCCCAAAAATGTTCGGCAATCATTTTCTTATTCGCCGTTACAACGGCCTTACCTCGTTTCAATGCCGCTCGAGTAATTTCATAGGCTGCATCTGCATCGTCAATTAATTCAACTACTACATTAATAGAAATATCGTCCAAGATATCCAAAGGATTGTAGGTAAACAGTTCTTTACCAATGGGTCTATCTTTATGTTCATTTTTCACACAAATCTTATTTATCCGAGCATTTAGTCCGTTTGTTTTATTCAAAACTTCATACAAACCATATCCAACGCACCCAAATCCAAACAAACCAATATTCAATTGTTTTCGCTTCATAATCTAACTGTATAACTGTGTTTAACTTAACGCTTAATAGAATCGATAGTAAAAACTTTGTTTAAATCATCAATTAAATCATCCACGTCCTCTAATCCCACAGACAATCGGATCAAACTATCCGTTACCCCAGCTTGATAACGTTGTTCCCTCGGAATCGATTTATGTGTCATTTCGCTCGGCAGGCATATTAAGCTTTTCACACCGCCCAAACTCTCTGCCAATTTAAATAATTGGGTATTACATACTATGTATTTTGCTAATTCATAATTATCATGACTCAAATCAAAAGTCACTATTCCTCCAAAATATTTCTGTTGTTGTTTCGCAATAGTATGATTCTTATGATCCAACAAACCAGGATAATACACATTATTGACGGCATCCAACGTAGATAAAAACTCCGCAATCTTTTGAGCATTCTCGGAATGTTGTTTAACCCGTAAAGAGAGAGTCTCAATACCTCTAATCACCAGCCAACTATCGAAAGGGCCTAAAATAGCGCCGGAAGCATTTTGAATAAACTTAATCTTCTCTCCTAATTTCTCGGAATTAGTAACTACTAAGCCCGCGATTAAATCGCTGTGTCCAGCCAAATATTTTGTTGCAGAATGAATCACAATATCCGCACCTAGTACTATCGGCTTTTGCGCAACAGGTGAAGCAAAGGTGTTATCTACGCAAAGTAATACATTTTTGGAGCGTGCAATATTGGCTATAGATTGGATATCCGAAATTTTCAACGTGGGATTTGTTGGACTTTCGATCCATAGCAGCTTAGTTTTTGGGGTAATTGACGCAGCTACATTATCTATGTTCGTTGAATCTACATATATTACCTTGATTCCAAATTTCTGATAAATATGAGTAAACAGTCGAAAAGCACCTCCATAAATATCATCAACCGCTACTATTTCATCGCCATAGTCCAACAATTTAACAACTGCATCAATTGCTGCCAGTCCAGAGGCAAAAGCATAACCATTCGTTCCTTCCTCTAAGGTGGCAATTAGATTTTCAAGAACCAAACGAGTTGGGTTATTACTCCTCGCATAATCAAAACCTAGATTCACTCCTGGAGCTTCTTGAACAAAGGTTGAAGTTTGATAAATTGGAGTACTGATTGCTCCAGTTAATTTGTCTACTGGGATACTGTGTAGAAATTTGGTTGTGTCTTTCATATTGTTTTAAATTAATTTTCAATGATTTACGATTCATTAAAAATCAACTTACCTCAAAACAGTTAACGCAACCCACTTGCGGTGGAGCAAAAAAAAATGCTCTACCGACAAGTCAGAAGAGCATTATATACACCAATCCTAACTAGGATTACTATACTAATTTCTAACTTATCTTTCTCCGATAAATCGGAGTTGAATTTGGCACCTTCTTACTTTCGTAAGGGTTGTCAAGACTTCATTGGGTCAAATCCCTCTGTCTTTCTGGATAAGAATAATCTTTAAAGAACTGCTGCAAAATTAGGAATGCAATTCGTACAATGCAAGGATACTAAGTAAATAAAATAAAAAATCCCCGACTTCAAAGCCGGGGATTCTTATAAAACTACCAAAATGGTAGGAAAAATCTAATTATGCGTTATCTTCAGCTTTTTCTTCGCCATCTGCCGAATCGGTGCTATCAGCTGCATCATCATTGCCTTCTGTTACTTCAGTTGACTCAGTAACAGCGGGTGCTTCTTCCACAGCAACAACTTCCTCTACAGCAGGCACTTCTTCTACAGCAACCACTTCTTCTACAACCGCATCTTCAATTACGGGAGCAGAAACTTTAGCTGCAGGCGTTTCTGATTTAGCAGTGGTAGATCCACCACGACGAGAACGACGGGTAGTAGCTTTTTTCTTGTCTTGACCGAATCCTTCGAAAAATTCGTTGAAATCAACCAATTCAATCATCGCCATTTCCGCATTATCCCCTGCACGATTACCCGTTTTCAAAATACGAGTATATCCACCGGGACGATTTGCAACTTTCTCTCCTACTACAGTAAACAACTCTTTTACTGCTTCCTTATCTTTCAAGTAAGAAAACGCTGTTCTATAGTTATGAGTAGAAGAAACCTTACTACGAGTGATGATGGGTTCTACAAACACACGCAACGACTTCGCTTTGGCTACTGTTGTTATAATTCTCTTGTGCTTGATTAAGGAAGAGGCCATGTTAGAAAGCATAGCACTTCTGTGCGATGCAGTTCTTCCTAAGTGATTAATCTTTTTACCGTGTCTCATTGAATTAGTCGTCGTTTAAATTGTATTTGGAAACATCCATTCCAAAGTTTAAGCCTTTTTCTCTTACAAATTCTTCCAATTCAGAAAGTGATTTCTTTCCAAAATTTCTGAATTTCAATAAATCGTCTATATGATAATTTACTAACTCACCCAAGGTTTTGATTTCAGCAGCTTTCAAGCAATTGTAGGCACGCACTGAAAGGTCTAAATCTGCTAGAGGAGTTTTCAAAATTTTACGCATGTGCAAGAAAGTTTCATCAACCTCTTCAACGGCTTTACTAGCCTTTGATTCTGGCATAATGTTCTCGTCACTAAACAACACGAAGTGCTGAATAAGAATACGAGCCGCTTCCTTCATTGCTTCTTCGGGGTGGATACTACCGTCCGTGGTTACTTCCATCACCAATTTCTCATAATCCGTACGCTGTTCTACGCGAAAATCTTCCACTGAATATTTTACATTTCGAATAGGCGTAAAGATTGAGTCTACGGGTATCATCCCTATAATAGCATCCTTTGGCTTATTCTCTTCAGCTGGAACATAACCTCTGCCCTTCCCTACAGTTATTTCTAACTCTAAGGTTACAGTAGGTTCCATATTGCAGATAACTAGCTCTGGATTAAGGATAACAAAATCGTTGGTGTAGCGACCAATATCACCGGCTAGGAATTGATCTTTACCTTTTATACTGATAAAGATTTTCTCCTGCTCTTCGGTAGATGCGTTCGCTTTGAAACGAACCTGCTTAAGGTTCAATACCAATTCAACAACGTCTTCTACTACTCCCTTGATGGTACTGAACTCATGATCTACTCCAGAAATTTTTGCAGTAGTGATCGCATAGCCTTCCAAAGAAGACAATAAAATACGGCGCATAGCATTACCAATGGTAACGCCATAGCCTTTTTCTAGCGGAGAAAATTCAAAGACACCGTGAAAATCGGTGGCTTTGTTCATCACCACTTTATTTGGTTTTTGAAAAGGTATTACACCCATGTTTTTAATCAGGTTTATTTGCTATATAATTCAACAATCAACTGCTCCTTGATATTCTCAGGAATTTCAGAACGCTCAGGATAAGTTAAAAACTTACCTTCTAAGTCGTTTCCATTCCATTCGATCCAAGAGAAACGGTTGTTAACTTTGCTAACTGAGTTTGAGATCACTTCCAAACTCTTACTACGTTCACGAACAGCAACAACATCACCTGGCTTCAAAGAATAGCTAGGAATGTTTACTACTTCACCGTTTACGGTAATGTGGCAGTGAGAAACCAACTGACGTGCAGCGCGACGTGTAGGTGCAATACCCATACGGAAAACGCTATTATCCAAACGGGCTTCCAAGAATTTTAATAAATTCTCACCGGTAATACCCTTCTTGGCGGCAGCCTTCTTGAAAGTATTACGGAACTGCTTCTCTAATAAACCGTAAGTGTATTTCGCCTTTTGTTTCTCAGCTAACTGTACAGCATATTCCGAAAGCTTAGGTCTACGACGGGAATTACCGTGCTGACCTGGACCGTAATTTTTTCTTTCCAAAGCCTTATCCTTACCGAAAATCGGCTCGCGGAATCTACGTGCTACTTTGGATTTGGGACCTGTATATCTTGCCATTTTTTTTCTTACTAAATAAAATTATACTCTTCTACGCTTAGGAGGACGACATCCATTGTGTGGCAATGGAGTAATATCCGTGATAGACTGAACTTCAATTCCCACAGTCTGTAAGTTACGGATCGCGCTATCACGTCCGCTACCTGGACCTTTCACAAAAACATCTACTTTGCGCAAGCCTGAATCAAATGCAACTTTAGCACAATCCAAACATGCTACCTGAGCTGCGTATGGAGTATTTTTCTTTGATCCGCGGAATCCCATTTTACCCGCACTTGACCAACTGATTACCTGACCATCTGTATTGGTAACAGAAACGATAATATTATTGAAAGTAGCGTGAATATGAACCTGACCCATTGGATCAACTTTCACCTTCTTCTTCTGAACTTTTTTCTTATTGGTGTTTGCCATGATAATTCTCTAAACTAATTATTTGGTTGCTTTTTTCTTACCAGCAACGGTCTTACGCTTACCTTTTCTTGTACGGGCATTGGTCTTGGTGCTCTGTCCACGTACAGGTAAACCCTTACGGTGACGCTGTCCACGGTAACATCCAATATCCATCAAACGCTTTATGTTTAACTGAACCTCGGAACGCAATTCGCCCTCGGTCTTTAAATTCGCAGTGATGAAGTTACGAATGGCAGCCAACTCATCGTCGTTCCACTCGTTTACTTTTTTATCATGACTGATCCCTGCTGCATCTAAGATGTTTGCAGAGGTGCTTTTTCCAATCCCGTAAATGTAGGTGAGTCCAATCACACCACGCTTGTTTTTGGGAATATCGATACCTGCTATCCTGGCCATTATTGATTATCCTTGTCTTTGCTTGTATTTTGGGTTTTTCTTGTTAATAACATACACCTTTCCCTTACGGCGTACGATTTTGCAGTCAGCGCTGCGTTTTTTCACTGCGGTTCTAACTTTCATGTTTTTTACTTATATCGATATGAGATGCGGCCTCTAGTTAAATCATACGGTGACATTTCAACACTCACCTTATCGCCAGGCAGGATACGAATATAATGCATACGCATTTTCCCAGAGATGGTACAAATAACTTCGTGACCATTCTCCAAGCGTACACGGAACATCGCGTTGGACAAAGCCTCCTCGATGATACCGTCTTGTTTTATTGCGTCTTGCTTTGGCATTTATTTTTTAAAAGGGCTGCAAAATTAATACTTTATTTCTTAAAAATCAACTTGACTCATCTGGTTTGTCATTCTTCCCTTCATTCTTCCTCCTCCACTCATCAAACCATCGTATTTGCGCATCAATAAATAACTGTCTATTTGTTGTAACGTATCCAATACTACTCCTACTAAAATCAATAAACTCGTTCCACCATAAAACTGGGCGAATTCAGAACTGATGTTAGCAACATTAGCCAATACAGGCAACAAAGCAACTAAGCTAATAAAGATGGCTCCAGGGAATGTAATTCTTGAAATTACTTCATCAATAAAATCCGCAGTTTGTCTTCCAGGTTTAATTCCGGGGATGAAACCGTTGTTTCTCTTCATATCCTCAGCCATCTGTTTCGAATTGAAAATGATTGCTGTGTAGAAATATGTGAAAACGATGATCAAGAAAATCAAGATTGCATTATGCCAAAATCCATTGGGATTCATTAAAGACATCAAAAATTGTGGAGGCGTTTCGTACATGTTCGCCAATGTCGCGGGCAAGAATAAGATTGCCTGTGCAAAAATGATAGGCATTACACCAGCAGCCAATATCTTAATTGGCAAATACTGACGAGCTCCACCGTATTGACGGTTTCCTATTACGCGCTTAGCATAATTTACCGTAATTTTTCGTGTTCCCTGAGTTAACAAAATCACACCCAATATTACCATAAACCACACCACCATTTCCACAATCACGATAATCATACCGCCATCCCCTAGACGTAAAAATATTTCTGATAACAAAGCGGCTGGCATTCTTGCGATAATTCCCACCATGATTATCAAACTGATACCGTTACCCAATCCGCGATCGGTGATTCTCTCACCCAACCACATGGTAAACATAGTACCCGCTGTCAATAATATCACGTTGGTAAACATGAACATCTCTTTGCTCAACACATCAGAAAAATTGTACAATAATGCCCCAGCATTCTTCTCGTCATTGGCTATGTTACTTAAATAACCAAAGGCTTGTACTGCAGTAAATGCAATGGTAAGCAAACGAGTGTATTGATTAATCTTGCGTCTTCCCTCTTCACCCTCTTTTTGCATACGCTGGAAAGAAGGAACAGCAATGGTAATTAACTGCATGAAGATAGAAGCCGAAATATAGGGCATGATACCCAAAGCGAATATCGCACCTCTTGCAAATGCTCCACCTGCAAAAGTGTTAATCAATCCCAAAATACTCTTCTTCGTATCGCTATTTAAACCTTCTAAGGCCTCACTGTCAATACCAGGAAGAATTACAAACGAACCCAATCGATAAACCACCAATAACAACAAGGTATACAAAATACGCTTGCGCAAATCATCGATGGACCAAATGTGTTTTAATGTATCTATCAGCTTCTTCATGAGTTAGCTATTAAGCGATTTCGTGAGCACTTCCGCCGGCTTTTTCAATGGCAGCTTTCGCTGTATCACTGAACTTGTGCGCATGTACCTCTAAACCGGATTTTACTTCACCACGGCCTAAAACTTTTACTAGTTCACGCTTACTTACTAAGTGTTTAGAAACTAATAAAGCATGGTCGATTTTGGTAACGTCCAAAGACTCAGCCAACTGTTGCAAAACGTCTAAGTTGATAGCAGCATACTCAACACGATTAATGTTTTTGAAACCACCTTTTGGAATACGACGTTGCAAAGGCATCTGTCCACCTTCGAAACCAATTTTACGACTATAACCGGTACGAGACTGAGCACCTTTATGACCTTTTGTAGAAGTTCCACCTTTACCGGAACCCTGACCACGGCCTATACGCTTGGCTTTCTTAACCGAACCTGCAGCAGGTTTTAAATTACTTAAATTCATTTGATTTTACTTAATCTGCGTTTTCAACTTTCAATAAATGACTTACTGTACGAACCATGCCTTCCAACTGAGCGTTTAACTCGATGGTTCTACTAGCATGCATCTTTCTTAATCCCAAAGCCTTCAACGTAGCTTTTTGATTCTTCGGATATCCAATTCCGCTTTTTACCTGGGTGATTTTTACTTTTGCCATCATTTATAATATTATCCGTTGAACACCTTTTTCATACTAATTCCACGCATTTGAGCAACGGTGATTGGATCACGCATTTTGATCAAGGCGTCAAAAGTAGCTTTTACCACGTTATGAGGATTGGATGAACCTTTGGATTTTGCCAATACGTCTGTAATACCAGCACTTTCCAAAACAGCACGCATTGCACCACCTGCAATTACTCCAGTACCATGAGATGCTGGCTTCAAGAAAATGAAACCTCCACCAAACTTACCGATTTGCTCGTGAGATACCGTACCGTTTATTACAGGAACCTTGATTAAGTTCTTCTTCGCATCTTCAATACCCTTATTGATTGCATCGGTAACTTCACCAGATTTTCCTAATCCATGACCCACGATGCCCTTACCATCACCCACAACTACTAATGCTGTGAAGCTGAACGTTCTACCACCTTTCGTCACTTTCGCAACTCGGTTGATGGATACTACCTTCTCTGTTAAGGTAAGTTCGCTGGGTCTAACTCTTACTAAATTATTATTCGACATGCTGTGTTCTATTAGAATTGAAGACCTCCCTCACGGGCTGCTTCGGCCAAACTTTTAACGCGTCCATGGTATAAGTTACCACCACGATCGAAAACTACGGAAGTAATACCTGCAGCTAATGCACGAGTTGCAATTGTTTTACCTACAATCGCTGCTTTCGCAGTTTTAGTATCCTTTACTGTAGCTATTGCCGCTTCTCTAGAAGATGCTGCACACAAAGTAGTACCATTGCTATCGTTAATTAACTGAACATAGATATCTGCATTACTTCTGAAAACAGATAATCTTGGACGTTCGGCAGTACCGCTGATTTTACCGCGGATTCTGCGCTTAATTTTATTCTTTTTAAGACCTTTTTTAATGTTTGATGTAGTAGACATGCGAATTCCTCCTTATTTCTTAGACGCTGATTTACCGGCTTTTCTACGCAATACTTCGTTTTCGAATCGAATACCCTTACCCTTGTAAGGCTCAGGCTTACGGAACGAACGAATTTTGGCAGCAACCTGACCCAACAATTGCTTGTCGGCACACTCCATAGTTAATGTTGGATTTTTACCTTTCAAAGTCTCTGTTGCTACTTTAATTTCGGAAGGAATTTCCATCATGATTTTGTGGGAATAACCAAGAACGAATTCAACAACGTTTCCTTGGTTAGATACTTTGTAACCCACACCTACCAACTCTTGCACCACTTTATGACCAGCACTTACACCGGTAATCATATTGTTAATTAGAGAACGGTACAAACCGTGTAAACTCTTGTGCAATTTGCTGTCGCTTGGGCGATTTACTGTCAAAACAGAATCCTCAATGATGATCTGTATGTCTTCATGGATACTCTGTGACACTTCTCCTTTGGGGCCTTTGGCCACCAATGTACCATTGTTCAGGGTTAAAGTAACTCCTGCTGGAATGGCAATTGGCATTTTTCCTACGCGTGACATTTATTTTAATTTTTTAATTAAGATACGAAACATAAAATTTCACCGCCAACACCCAATGTACGGGCTTCTTTGTCGGTCATAACTCCTTTGCTAGTTGAAATGATAGCAACACCCAAACCGTTCAATACGCGAGGCATCTCGGTTGCACCACTGTAACGACGCAAACCGGGTGTAGAAACACGTGTTAACGAGGTTATGGCGTTGGTCTTTTGGTTATTACCATATTTCAAAGCAATTTTAATAACTCCCTGCTTGTTGGCAGTTTCTTCGAATTTGTATTTCAAAATATAACCCTTTTCGTATAATACGCGAGTGATCTCTTTCTTAAGATTGCTAGCAGGAATTTCTACGATGCGATGATGCGCTTTGATAGCGTTACGCAAACGGGTTAAGTAATCGGATATTGGATCTGTCATTGCTTTATTCTTTTACCAACTGGATTTGGTTACACCTGGGATTTTACCATCACTGGCTAACTGACGAAACTGGTTTCTGCAGATACCAAAGGTACGCATATAACCTCTTGGGCGACCCGTTAATTTACAACGGTTACGCAAACGCACTGGAGAAGCGTTACGTGGCAACAATTGCAACGCATCGTAATTTCCCTCAGCTTTTAATTTGGCGCGCTTCTCGGCATAACGGGCAACCATAGCTTCCCGTTTGCGCTGCCTAGCCTTTATTGATTCTCTTGCCATTGATTATTTCTTTTTAAAGGGGAATCCCATGTTTCTTAACAACTCTAAACACTCTTCATCATTTTCAGCCGTAGTAACCACGGTGATATCCATACCGGTGATTTTGTTCACTTTATCGATATCGATTTCAGGGAAGATGATTTGCTCTGTAATACCCATGGTAAAGTTACCACGACCATCAAAACCACGAACTTCTAACCCTTGAAAATCACGTACACGAGGCAAAGAAACAGTGATCAAACGATCTAAAAAATCGTACATCTGCACTTTACGCAAAGTAACTTTAGCACCAATTGGCATTTTCTCTCTTAATTTAAAGTTAGAAATCGCCTTCTTAGAAATGGTAGCAACCGCTTTCTGACCAGAGATTTTTGTCATCTCATCTAAAGCAGCGTCTACTAGTTTCTTATCATTAACTGCGGCACCAACACCTTGGTTTAATACAACTTTTTCAATACGAGGAATCTGCATTACATTTTTATACGCAAATTTCTCCATCATTGCAGGCACAACTTCTTCTTTATATTTGGCTTGTAACCTTGGAATATAACTCATGATCGTTCTTTCTATTATTTAATAAATTCACCGGACTTCTTAGAAAAACGCTGCAATTTGCCTGCGTCGTTCAATTTTCTACCGATACGGGTTGGCGTTCCACTCACTACCACCTGCAAGTTACTCAAATGAATAGGAGCTTCGATCTTATCGATTCTACCTTGAGTATTTTGCGCAGTTGGCTTTCTGTGCTTGGTTACCATATTCAATCCCTCAACGATAGCGCGGTTAGTTGTGCGCAATACACGCAATACCTTTCCGGTTTTGTTTTTGGAATCTCCGGCAATAACTTTAACCGTATCGCCTTTTTTTACGTGAAGCTTCACTCTTGTTTCGTTCTTTGTTGCCATTTTATAATACCTCTGGTGCAAGTGATACAATCTTCATAAACTGTTTGTCGCGCAATTCACGAGCAACAGGTCCAAAAATACGGGTTCCTCTTGGCTCATCATTGTTATTCAACAAAACGCAGCTATTCTCATCAAAACGGATGTATGAACCATCCGGTCTACGAACTTCTTTTTTCACACGTACAACCACCGCTTTTGACACGGATCCTTTTTTAACGTTGCTACCTGGGATCGCAGATTTAACAGATACCACGATTTTATCTCCTACGCTAGCGTAACGGCGACCTGTGCCACCCAATACACGTATACATAGAACTTCTTTGGCGCCGCTGTTATCGGCCACTTTGAGTCTTGATTCCTGTTGTACCATCTTATTTAGCTTTTTCTACGATTTCTACTAATCTCCAACGCTTGGTCTTACTCATGGGTCTTGTCTCCATGATACGAACGATGTCGTTCTCTCCACAGCTATTGGCTTCGTCATGAGCAACAAATTTCTTCGTCTTCTTGAAGTATTTACCATACTTAGGGTGTTTAACACTGCGAACCACATTCACAACGATGGTTTTATCCATCTTGCTGCTGCTCACAACCCCAATGATTTCTTTTCGTGCGTTTCTTACTGTTTCCATTAGTTTTCGTTGCTTTGACTCATCTTATTCATCATCGCTTGCATTTCATATTTGCTGCGACGCGCATTTAGTTCAGTTAAAAGACGCGCAACTTCTTTACGCGCTTCTTTCAGTTGGTGTGGTCTCTCAATTTGAGCTACCGCATTCTGAAATTTCATTTTTTGCAAACGCTTCTTCTCCTCGCGGAATTTTTCTACGAGTTCTTTATTTCCTAGCGCTTGTATATCTTGGTATTTCATGAATTAGTTCTCCTCGCTATAATCAGGACGTACAACAAATTTGCAAGTTACAGGTAACTTCTGAGCAGCTAAACGCATACCCTCTTTGGCAATCTCCAAAGGTACTCCAGCAACTTCAAACATAATAGTTCCAGGCTTAACGATTGCTACCCAATACTCAGGTGCACCCTTACCTTTACCCATACGTACTTCCGCAGGCTTCTTTGTAACGGGCTTGTCTGGGAAAATTCTAATCCAAACCTGACCTTCACGCTTTAAATAACGCGTCAATGCAATACGAGCTGCTTCAATCTGGCGAGCGGTAATCCAATGGGGTTCCATCGATTTTAATCCGAAACTGCCGTAACTTACCAAGTGACCTCGGCTGGCAATTCCGTGAACTCTTCCCTTCTGGTGTCTTCTAAATTTCGTTCTTCTTGGACTTAACATTGTTTACCTCCTTATGCGTTATTTCTTCTTGGACGGTTATTGTTTCCGCGATTACGATCATCTCTACCTCCACGGTCACGACGATCATTGCGGCCACCACCCGAATTATTACCTCTTCTTTCGGTTTCAACTTGTGGAGCTAAATCTACTTTACCATAAATTTCACCCTTACACAACCAAACCTTGATTCCTATTTTACCATAAACGGTCTGAGCTTCTACTAAAGCGTAATCGATATTCGAACGCAACGTATGCAAAGGAGTTCTTCCTTCTTTATACATTTCAGAACGAGCAATCTCACCGCCATTCAAACGACCGCTAATACGAACTTTGATTCCATCAGCACCCATTTTCATAGTACCTTGAATTGCATTCTTAATAGCACGCTTGTAAGAGAAACGATTTTCGATTTGCTGAGCGATGTTTTCACCAACCAAACGAGCATCTAACTCTGGACGTTTAATCTCACTGATATTGATTTGAACATCTTTACCTGTGATTTTCTTAATTTCTTCGCGGATAGCATCAACTTCTCCGCCTCCCTTTCCAATAACGATACCCGGACGGCTCGTATGGATCGTAAGAGTAATGCGCTTTAAGGTTCTTTCGATTACTACCTTCGCTATTCCTCCTTTGGAAATGCGCACGCGCAAATATTTGCGGATTTTCTCGTCTTCCGCCAGCTTATCTCCGTAGTCCTTTCCACCATACCAGTTGGAGTCCCATCCACGGATGATACCTAAACGCAATCCTATCGGGTTAACTTTTTGTCCCATAATGTGATATACCGTCCTTTATTATTCGTTAGTTGTTTGTTGATTCTTTAGACTGTCTATAACCACTGTAACATGATTAGAGCGCTTTCTCTGTCTGTATCCACGACCTTGAGGAGCAGTTCTTAAACGCTTCATCACTAGGCCACCGTCTACCATGATTGTCTTTACATACAATTCACTGTCTTCAATACGCTCACCTGCATTAATTTGACCCCAGTTAGCGATGCCGCTCTTGATCAATTTTGCAATGTAGATTGCGTAGGTTGGTTTTTGGTTCCACTGAAGAATATTCAAGGCACGTTCAACACGCTGACCTCTTACTGCGTCGGCTACTAACCTCATCTTACGAGGGCTCAACGGACAGTTTCTCAAAATTGCTTTTGCTTCCATGTTCTTTCTTATTTACCGTGTCCTTTGAATGTTCTAGTAGGAGCAAATTCTCCCAATTTATGTCCAACCATATTCTCTGTTACATAAACAGGAATAAATTTGTTTCCGTTGTGAACTGCGAAAGTATGACCAACAAAGTCAGGAATAATTAAACTTCTTCTAGACCAGGTTTTTACCACGGATTTCTTATTTGCCTCATTCAAGGTTGTAACCTTACGGTTCAACTTAACGTCTACAAATGGGCCTTTTCTAATGGATCTTGCCATAATTACCTCTGACTATTACTTATTGCGTTTAGACTTTCTTTTCTCAATGATAAACTTACTTGACGCCTTCTTCGGTGCGCGGGTCTTCTGACCTTGTGAATAGATAAGATTTCTAGATCTTGGCTGTCCACCTTTGTTACGGCCCTCACCACCACCCATCGGGTGATCCACAGGGTTCATCGCAGTTGCACGAGTACGAGGACGGATACCCAACCATCTTGAACGACCGGCCTTACCCTTACGCTCTTGGCTGTGTTCACTGTTACTCACAGTTCCAACTGTTGCAATACAACTTGCCAAAATTAAACGGCTTTCACCACTTGGTAATTTGATTGCAGCATATTTACCTTCTCTAGCCATCAATTGAGCATAAGAACCTGCACTTCTGCAAATCTTACCACCCTGACCAGGTTGTAATTCGATGTTATGAATCAAGGAACCCAAAGGAATCTCGCTCAATGGTAAAGCATTACCAATTTCTGGAGCTGATCCTGGACCTTGTTGAATTTTTTGTCCAACCTTAATTCCATTTGGAGCTAAGATATAACGTTTCTCATCGCCAAATTGAACCAAAGAAATAAATGCACTTCTATTAGGATCATATTCAACTGAGATAACTTCACCAACGATTCCAAAATTACTTCTTTTGAAATCAATGATACGATAGCGGCGCTTGTGACCACCACCAATATAACGCATGGTCGTACGACCTTGGTTATTTCTACCACCGGACTTCTTTATAGGAGCCAATAACGATTTCTCGGGCTTCGCTGTAGTAATTTCAGCGAAGGTGTTGGCTACGCGAAAGCGCTGTCCCGGTGTGATCGGATTTAAACGACGTACTGCCATGATTAGATGTTTTCGTAAAAGTCTATGTTAAAACCTTCTTTTAAAGTTACAATGGCCTTCTTATACTTGTTAGTATAACCGGAGATTTGGCCTGTGCGGCGATTTCTGCGCGCTTTCCCCCGTTGGATCATGGTGTTTACCGTGTCAACTTCCACTCCATAGAACTCTTCGATTGCTGTTCTGATTTCGTCCTTGCTGGCCTTATGGTCAACAACGAAACCGTACTTGCCACCTTTGTCCATGATAGCAGTCATTTTCTCGGTAATCAATGGCTTTTTCAGTATCATTTGCTGTGTGCCTCCTCGATTTTGGAGATTGATTTTTCTGTTAAAATTAATGAATGGGCTTTCATCACTTGATAAGTATTCAAGTCGGTTGCACGCATAATGGTGTTCCCTTCGATGTTTCTGCCACTTAAAACTACATTCTTTTGAAGTTCTGGTGTAACGAACAATGTTCTTCCTGTTACATTCAACGCCTTCAACATTGCTACAAATTCAGATGTTTTTGGTGCGGACATATCGAAATCTTCCACTACAACAATCGCCTGATTTTGAGCTTTATAAGACAAAGCGCTCAAACGAGCCAAACGCTTTAATTTCTTGTTCAATTTGAAAGAATAATCACGTGGTTTTGGACCGTGAATACGAGCACCACCCACATAAATACCAGATTTCAAAGAACCGTGACGCGCTCCACCGGTACCTTTTTGACGGAACAACTTACGCGTTGAACGGTGAATCTCGGTACGATCCTTTGTTTTGTGCGTACCCTGACGCTGATTCGCTAAATACTGTTTTACATCTAGGTAAATAGCATGGTCGTTAGGGTCAATACCGAAAACTTCGGCATTTAAGCTAACGGTTCTACCAGTTTCAGCACCTTGCTTGTTTAATACTTTAAATTCCATACTATTAACGCTCAATAATTACCGTTGAACCATTGTGACCAGGTATCGCACCCTTTACTACCAAAAGATTCTTTTCGGTATCCACTTTCAATATTTCTAAGTTCTGGGTCTTAACACGGTTACCACCAGTTCTACCTGCCATACGAATGCCTTTGAAAACACGCGCTGGGAAAGAACAAGCACCGATAGATCCAGGAGCACGCAAACGGTTGTGCTGACCGTGAGTAGATTCACCCACACCGGCAAAACCATGACGCTTTACAACACCCTGAAAACCTTTACCCTTTGAAGTCCCTACTACGTCTACAAACTCACCTGCCTCAAACATGGTAACGTCCAATACGTCACCGATGTTAGCATTGTCTGCATCACGGAACTCAATAACTTCACGCTTACCTGTAGTGTTTGCTTTTGCAAAGTGACCCTTCTCAGCGGAATTGGTATGCTTTTCTTTCTTATCACCGAAAGCTATCTGTACGGCCTTGTAGCCATCTTTACTCTCAGATTTAACCTGGGTTACAACACATGGTCCCGCCTCAATTACGGTGCAAGCTACACGCTTACCATCCGCATTGTACAGGCTAGTCATACCCAATTTTTTTCCTATTATACCATTCATGACGATTTCTCCTTACAATTTAATTTCAACTTCAACACCGCTAGGCAATTCAATCTTCATTAACGCATCTACAGTCTTTGTAGAACCGTTGAAAATGTCGATCAAACGCTGGTAAGTGCAATATTGGAACTGCTCTCTGGCCTTTTTATTTACGTGGGGTGAACGCAATACCGTGAAAATCTTCTTACGAGTAGGCAATGGAACAGGTCCACTTACTACCACTCCGGTTGCTTTCACCGCCTTCACGATTTTCTCGGCTGATTTGTCGAGCAAATTGTGATCAAACGACTTTAACTTTATTCTAATCTTCTGGCTTACCATTTTCTTATTATTTAGCGGCGTTTACCTTTTTCAATACTTCATCTGCAATGCTCTTTGGGGTTTCGGTGTAGTGAGAGAACTCCATAGAAGAATTCGCACGACCCGAAGTGATGGTACGCAATGTAGTTACATAACCAAACATCTCACTCAAAGGAACTTTTGCTTTAATTACCTGAGAACCAGCGCGTTCGTCAATACCTTCCAACTGACCTCTTCTTCTGTTCAAATCACCCATTACATCACCGCTGTTCTCGTGAGGAGCAACAACTTCTAACTTCATGATTGGTTCCAACAAAATAGGTCCACAGTTTCTAGCTGCTTCGCGGTATCCTTGACGAGCCGCAACTTCAAAAGAAAGCGAATCGGAGTCAACCGGGTGGAAACTACCATCAAACAAACGAACTTTAATTCTATCTACCGGATATCCAGCCAATACTCCATTCACCATGGCAGCTTTAAATCCTTTTTCTACCGATGGGATAAATTCACGAGGAATAGAACCACCAACGATTTCATTTACAAACTGATAATCACCTACGAAATCTTCATCTGCTGGACCTAGTTCAAATTGGATATCGGCAAACTTACCTCTACCACCGGTCTGCTTCTTGTAAACTTCTCTGTGAGTATATTTACGTGTAATCGCCTCTTTGTATGCAACCTGAGGAGCACCCTGATTACATTCAACTTTAAATTCACGCTTCAAACGATCCAAAATGATTTCCAAGTGCAATTCACCCATACCAGAGATGATGGTTTGACCTGTCTCTTGATCGGTATGAACGCGGAATGTTGGATCCTCTTCAGACAATTTCGATAATGCATTACCCAACTTATCAGAATCCGCTTGAGTTTTAGGCTCAATCGCCAAACCAATTACAGGCTCAGGGAATACCATAGATTCTAACACGATGGGATTATTTTCGGAACACAACGTGTCACCCGTTTTAATATCTTTAAAACCAACCGCTGCTCCGATATCACCAGCACCCAATACATCTACTGGATTCTGTTTGTTAGCGTGCATCTGGAACAAACGGGAAATACGCTCTTTGTTTCCTGAACGCATGTTCTGTACATAAGAACCCGCATCCAATTTACCTGAGTAAACGCGTATGAAACACAATCTACCTACGTAAGGATCCGTTGCAATTTTAAATGCCAAAGCAGCAAAAGGAGAATTGTAATCGGGCTTCCACTGAATAGCTTCGCCAGTGTCAGGGTGAGTACCCATTGCACCGCCTCTATCCATTGGAGAAGGCATCAATTCCATTACCATATCCAACATGGTTTGAACCCCTTTGTTCTTGAAAGAAGAACCGCACATCATAGGAACGATCTTCATATCAATTACCGCTGGACGCAATGCGTCCAATATTTCTCTTTCTGAAATGGAGCTTGGATCTTCAAAGAACTTCTCCATCAATTTATCATCGTACTCAGATACAGCTTCCAACAATTTTTCGCGATACATTAATGCATCTTCCATCATGTCGGCAGGAATATCTACAGTCTCATAAGTCATTCCCTGATCGGATTCATTCCAAATCATACCACGGAAGTTGATTAAGTCAACCACACCGCGGAACTGATCTTCAGCACCGATAGGTAACTGCAAAGGAATTGCATTACTACCCAACATAGAACGTACTTGGCTAACAACGTTTAAGAAGTCGGCACCGGCACGATCCATTTTATTTACAAAACCGATACGAGGAACATTGTAATTGTTTGCCAAACGCCAGTTGGTCTCAGACTGAGGCTCAACACCGTCTACAGAGCTAAACAAGAACACCAATCCGTCCAATACACGCAAAGAACGATTTACCTCAACGGTAAAGTCTACGTGACCTGGGGTATCGATAATATTAATCTGATATCTTTCTTTATTGTAGTTCCAGAATACGGTAGTAGCTGCGGAGGTGATGGTAATACCTCTTTCCTGCTCCTGGGCCATCCAGTCCATAGTAGCAGCACCGTCGTGTACTTCACCTATTTTGTGGTTTACACCCGCATAATAAAGGATACGTTCGGTGGTTGTGGTTTTACCAGCATCGATGTGAGCAGCGATACCAATATTTCGGGTTAATGCTAAATTGCGTGACATGACTTATTCTAACTGAAACTAATTAAACTCTAAAGTGTGCGAAAGCTTTGTTAGCTTCAGCCATCTTGTGTGTATCTTCTTTTTTCTTAACCGCGGAACCTTCATTACGAGATGCAGCCAAAATTTCACCAGCCAACTTCTCAGCCATGGATTTCTCGTTACGCTTACGAGCATAACCAATCATCCACTTCATCCCTACAGCAATTTTACGACGCTGAGGCACTTCCATTGGAATCTGGAAGGTAGCACCACCCACACGACGAGCCTTTACTTCTACAGCAGGCATAACGTTGTTTAAGGCTTTGCGGAAGGTTTCAATACCTGGCTCTTCTGTTACCTTCTTCTCAACGATATCAATCGCATCATAGAAGATTGTATATGCCAAGGACTTTTTGCCATCGTACATCATTCCGTTCACAAAACGAGATACCATCGTATCGTTGAACTTGGGGTCTGGCAATAATATGCGTTTTTTAGCGCGCGACTTTCTCATCTCTTAAATTCCTTATTTTTTCTTAGGCTTCTTAGTTCCGTATTTACTTCTGCGTTGGTTACGTCCTTCAACACCCGCAGTATCCAATGCACCGCGTACAATGTGATAACGTACTCCAGGAAGATCCTTCACCCTGCCACCACGTACCAATACGATACTGTGCTCCTGCAAGTTGTGACCCTCGCCAGGGATGTAAGCATTCACTTCCTTTCCGTTCGACAAACGAACACGAGCAACCTTGCGCAAAGCCGAATTAGGCTTCTTGGGAGTGGTAGTATATACACGTGTACAAACACCTCTGCGCTGGGGACAAGAATCGAGCGCAGGAGACTTACTCTTCCATACGGTTTCCTGGCGACCTTTTCTAATTAACTGTTGAATGGTAGGCATATATTTCCTAAAAAGGACGGCAAAATTAAGCTTATTTTTTTTCATAATCAACCCCTTTCTCAAAAAAATTCAATGTTTTTCTGCATTTGGGGTTTACACCTTGCCGATACACCGCTAAATTTCTACCAAAAGCAACCTTTTATCCATGCTTTCGTCATTATTTACGCCACTTTGCTTCGCTTTGGTATTAATTTTGTAAAATTCGTTAAAACTATCAAGAACACCAACTATTACTCCATGATGTTACCAATTATATCAAAAATCGCCCCAATTTCTTTTCGAAATCTTGGACTAACCTTAATAATAGCTCTAATAAATGCAACTAACCTTACCGCACAAAATCCCGTAGCTCGAAATGCTGCAAAACCAAAAGGCGCCCAAATATCGTTCGACCATACCCGCTTTGATTTTGGCCCAATCAATGAAAACATCAAATTCGCCAGCCATAAATTTGGATTCACCAATACTGGAAATGCGCCGTTAGTACTTAATAAAGTAGAAACTTCTTGCGGTTGCACCACACCGGAATGGAGCACCGATACTGTTAAACCCGGGGAACAAGGCTACGTTACAGCACGATACGAAACTACCAACCGATTAGGGACCTTTACCAAATCCATTACCGTGTATTCCAACTCACTCGAAAGTCCTATGGTATTTCTGGATATCTCCGGCGATGTATACCGCGAAAACACGGACCTACAATCCAATACCGAAATTAAATACAACTACGGTAAAGTAACTTTTTCAAAACCGGCTTTGAGTTTTTCACCGTTGTACGATAATCGAATCGATACCCAATCGTTGTTTGTCACAAACGAAACACCTTCTGCTATAAATATTTTCGCATTGGATCCAGGTATTTTGCCCCCCTACATTAAGATATTACAATGGCCAACTACCTTGGAACCTCAAGAACGGGGAAAAGTACAAGTTGCCATCGACGGCAGAAAAATCAACTACTACGGTTTCGGAACCTTCGAAATCCCTATGAATACAAGCAGTCCAGCCCTACCCTACGGATCGGTATTCGTCACGTTTTCACGCAAACAATTTTTCCCTAAATATTCGGCTTCCCAATTGGCCAAACAACCCAAGTTAGTCTTAGATAAAAAAGAACATAATTTTGGGATGATTTCCGAGGCCGGAGACGTAATCACCACCGAAATAAAATTCACCAACACCGGAAAACAATTGCTCAAAATTTACAACATGGATCCCTCTTGCGGATGCATATCGGTAAAAGCCCCGAAAAAAGAATTGCAGCCGGGTGAGTCGATGATGGTAAAAGTAATTTTCGATACCGTCACGAAAAAAGGATATTCTAATTACAGCATTGGTATTATTTGCAACGATCCTACAAATCCTGAATTTGAAATTCCGATTAAAGCGCATTTCCCCGCCAAAGACCGGCACTGCCTAACCTGTCCAAAATAGCGTATCTTTGCACTTTTATGGGAAGGATTTTTGAAAAACGAAAACACAAAATGTTTGCGCGGTTCGACCGCATGGCCAAGCAGTTTACCCGTTTAGGAAAAGAGATTGCCATCGCCGTTAAGCAAGGCGGTCCCAATGCCGATTACAACCCCCGTTTACGCACCGCGATACAAAACGCCAAGAGTGTAAACATGCCCAAGGATCGCGTGGATGCAGCCATTAAACGCGCCACCACCAAAGGCGAAGGCGATTATGAAGAGGTTCGATTTGAAGGTTACGGCCCTCACGGTGTAGGCATCTTGGTTGAAACCGCTACCGATAATAACACCCGTACGGTTGCCAACATCCGCATGCACTTTAATAAGGGCGGCGGTGCCATGGGAAAAACCGGTTCCTTGGATTTTATTTTCACACGAAAAGGAGTTTTCAAAATCAATACATCCGCGTTGAAAGGCATGGATATTGAAGAATTTGAATTTTCATTGATCGACCATGGCTGCGAAGATTTGGCCGTGGACGAGGAAGAAATTTATGTGTACACCGACTTCGTTTCCTATGGTTCGATGGGTAAAGCATTGGAAGATATGGGAATTGAGGTCGCTACCGCGGAATTACAATACATCCCGAATACCTACGTTGACCTTACAGACGAACAAGCACAAGAAGTGTTGGATCTTATTGAGCGCCTTGAAGGGGACGATGACGTACAAAACGTCTACCACAATTTGAAATAATAAAAAAGGACCTGCAATTGCAGATCCCTTTTCAACCCAAAAACTCTCCACTACTTTTTATTCCTTTTTTTACTTGTTCATCTGCAATTCCGTGGATGTAAATTCAGTTTCCATTCCTTTCGAATTTACCAACCCCAAACAGAATCATTTACATACAAATAATCTACAAACGTTAATTTTTTTGAAGTTCGTGCATCACTAATTCGTCTGCCATGGTTTTCCCATATTCCAATAATCGAAATCTGCGAAGCACTCTGGCCATAAATTCGCTCATTGCTATTCCCGATTCTTGCAACATAGCAGGGTACATACTCAATCGAGGATGCATATTGGGCATGGTATTCACATCCAACAAATAGCAGGTTCCATTGTGGTATCGAAAATCACAACGACTGTAATATTCCAGATGCAACATTCTATGCGCTTTTAACGCGATTTCCTTCAATTTACTCGCTATTTCTGGTTCTACTTCCGGTTTTACTAAACGTTGGGTACTACCAAAACTCTGTCCGGCGATATAAATATCACGCTCTGGGAATGGCACGATTTCAATGGGTTCGGAAGCTTCAAAGTGATTTCCAAGCGCATTAGGCATAACCCCAACGGTAAATTCTCTACCGGTTAAATACGGCTGAATGATAAAACCATTCTTTCTCCAATAATTCCAATTATCCATAACAATTTCACCAGGGACAATTTCTATACCCCGATGACATCCACCTTGAATGGGTTTTGCTATGTAATAATAGGAGAAAATCACTTCTTCGGGCGAAACCAACGATACAGGAACCGGTATATTTAGATCCATGCACATGTGTTCCACTTTTAATTTATTACCCGCTTGCTGCTGACTTTTTCCCGAAGATGAAAGATGCTTAACTCGATTCAAGTCTAACCAAAACGCCACATCGGCTTGGGAATGTTCGAGATAACCATAACACATATTCAATAGCACATCGAATCCTTTTAATCGTTCCGCAAACTCGGTAGTTAATTCCTCCATATGTATGATGGTAACCGAGCATCCTATTTCCAACAAAGACGCTCCCATGCGTTCAACCGTTGACAAATCAATATTTTCTTTCCAAGGGGTGTACTGGCTATCGGCCCACAATATTCCTACGTTCATTTCGAAGTAATCCATACTCCAAACTTCTATATTCTGTATTTCCGTAAAGTTACCCCCAGTTTAATTCAACAACATTAACCAATATTTAACCTCTCAATAACAATGTACTACCATTGCAGCGATTGATTTGAACCATGCAACCAAAATTAGCAGTTTTAGACATGGCAGGTACAACCATCAATGACGGTGGATTGGTTCAACAAGCGGCCATCAATGCCATGCAAAACCTATTGAATGTAAGCATTACCAAACGGGATGCGGATCAAGTAATGGGAATTCCGAAAAATACGGCATTTCAAACGCTTTGCTCTATTGCTGGTGCACCTTCTGATACTGAAACTATTACCCGTTTAGTTAATTATTTCAATCAGGAATTGAATGAGTTATACAAAGACCCCAACAATATTTCCTTGATGCCTTACACGGCCGAATTATTCGCCACAATGAGAAAATTCAACACGAAAATTTACTTAAATACGGGTTTTGAGAGAAACGTGGCTACTACCATAGTGAACACTTTGCAACTCTCAAAAGTAATTGACGGTTATATAGGATCGGACGAAGTGGAATTGGGAAGACCCCATCCCAACATGATTCACAAGGCCATGCAACTTACGAACACCCAATATTCTCACCATGTAATGAAAATTGGCGATACCGTAAGCGACTTATACGAAGGCTTTTCCGCCGGTTGTGGATTTAATATCGGTGTTTTAACGGGTGCACAGACCTACGAAGAATTAAGAACTGCCCCTTACACTCAAATTGTTGCTAATTTAGAACCGGTAATCAACTTCTTCGTTTCAGGAATTAGTCATAAATAGCGGTTAAGTATTATAACGCCAACAGTCAATGCTGTGACTTAAACTGCCATAACGGAAAGGTTTAGTTACGTAAACTCATTTATAATAACTGATTGGCGATATTTGCCAAACCACTACGCTCCCCTTTCTCTAGGGTAATGTGTGCATAGAGGGACTGGCCTTTCAATCGATCAATCAAGTAGGAAAGCCCGTTGGATTGAGCGTCTAGATAAGGTGTATCGATTTGATGAATATCGCCCGTAAAGATGATCTTCGTTCCTTCTCCCGCTCGCGTAATGATTGTCTTCACTTCTAACGGTGTTAAATTCTGGGCTTCGTCCACAATAAACATGATATGGGATAAACTTCTACCCCGAATATAGGCCAAGGGTGTTACCAATAACTTCTCGTTATCAACCAGATCTTTTATTTTATTAAAATCCTTTGAATTCTCATTGAATTGATTTTGAATAAATTTCAAATTATCCCATAACGGTTCCATGTAGGGGTTAATTTTCTGTTTGATATCACCCGGCAAAAATCCTATATCTTTATTACTTAATGGTACGATGGGTCGAGCAAGGAAAATTTGTCGAAAATTGCTTCTTTGCTCCAACGCTGCCGCCAAAGCGAGCAGCGTTTTTCCCGTACCCGCAACCCCTTGTATGGTAACCAATTGCACTGCTGGATTCAATAAAGCATGCATTGCAAAGGTCTGTTCCGCATTCTTTGGTTTAATTCCGTAGGCTGTCCGTTTTTCAACTCTTTCCAACATATCCTCTTCGGAATTGTAATAGGCTAAGGTAGAACTGCGGTGATTTTTAACGATAAAATAGGTATTGCTATAGGGTTTTTTATCCAATAAATCCGAAGACGGTATCCTACCCGTTTGGTGCAACTGAGTAATGGACAAATCCGTGTCCAAATCAATCTGTTTGATCCCTTTGTACAACCCTTCTACATCTTTGATCTTCCCCGTTTCATAATCCTCAGCCGGTAAATCCAACGATCTTGCCTTTAATCGTAAATTAATATCCTTTGTAACCAAAACCACGCGTCTTTGAGGATACTTCCGCTGCATATTTAGTGCGGCATTTATAATTCTATGATCTGCTTTTTTATCGTCAAAAACCCGAACTGCATCCTTTTCTTTTTCGCCGGCCTCATTCATGATTACACAAAAACTGGATGGACTGTGTTCCTTCAACAATATCCAATCACTAAGAGCCGTACCCGCCGAAATAGTATCTACGTATCGAATAAATTGCCTGGCTTCAAAATTTAAGGTATCGTTCCCTTTTTTAAAGGAATCCAATTCTTCCAATACCGAAATGGGTATGGCTACGTCGTGTTCGTCAAATTGCAAAATAGCTTGGTGATCGTAAAGAATTACCGAAGTATCTAATACAAAAATTTTTCGATTTGCGTTAACTTTTTGCTTGGCCATAGTTCTTGCATATTAGAACGAAAACCGAAGTAATTCGTTTATAGAATCTTCAATTCATTGTTACCATAATGTTTACAGTTATATGGCAACAAATTATTAACAAACAATAAGTTATAATTCAACAACCTGGCCGATTGGGTTGAAAATATTTTGAAAATTAGAAATTCAATAACAATTCCAACATTTCAATTAAACATCTATGTCCGACTATCGTAGCACATGAATCTGCACACCCATACCAATTACTGCGATGGTGGTTCCGAACCGATTGCTATCATCAAAGCGGCATTGGATTTAAAATGGGAATACCTTGGATTCAGTTCGCATGCGCCGCTTCCATTTCCATCCTCTTGGTCTATGAAACGCAACCTCGTTCAAGCATACACCAAGGAAATCAAAGCCCTTAAATTACATTTCGAGAAAGAAATAGCCCTGTATAGCGGTTGGGAAATAGATTACATTCCGGGCAAAGGTTTTCCGGCATTGGAGTTTAAAGAAGTGGTGAATGCCGATTATATTATCGCTAGCGTTCATTATTTAGCTAATCCCATGCCCAAGCATGAAATTGGGGGTTACCTAGAAATCGATGGCGACTTTGCGCAATTCTGCCGATTGCATGAATTGTACAACAAGAACTTGAAATCCTTGTTAACGGATTACTTGAATGGCATTGAGGAGTTGTTCAAATTTCGATCCCCTTGCCAAAAAATCTTGGGCCATTTGGACAAAATCATAATCAACGCGAGTAAAATGGATGCGTTCAAACCCCTTCAAACATGGTTTGAGCAAAGCATCATTGAAATTTTTAAAAATTTCTACAATGGAACAGACTTGGTGGAAATTAATTCGAGACCCATTTATTATCTAAATCGATCTCTCCCCTATCCTGGAACCAAAATTCTAGAATATCTATCCAGCGAAGGAATTCCTTGTATTAAGAGTTCCGATGCACATTTTGCGAACGAAATAAATTTAGGTTTTGCAGAAATCGACCACCTATTACTAAAATTAAAATGCCCTTTGCAGTTCGTAAATCCCCACGAACAAAATATACTCAACAACAACTACTGGTCAACTCCTAAAAAAACCAGCGCATGAAATCCAAGGTAATTACCGCGATATTACTGGGTTTAGTAGCATTTGCAACCTACTCCTGCATGTATGCTATTCGCAAACCGTTTGCTGGGTTTATCTACGCAGAAACTCTCTGGGGTTGGAATATCAAAAGTTGGATGGTGATGGCTCAATTATTGGGGTATACATTGAGTAAGTTTTTTGGAATTGGGTGGATCGGTCAACTAAAACGCAGCAATAGACGCAGCCAATTAATTACATTATTATTTTCCGCCTCTATCCCCTTGTGGCTTCTACCCTTTACTCCTTTAAGTATATGGCCGCTGCTAATGTTTGCCAACGGTTTCCCGCTGGGAATAGTTTGGGGCATCGTTTTTAGCTACGTAGAAGGCAGAGATCTTACTGAATTTATTGGGGCGATGTTGGCTTGTACTTTTGTATTTTCCTCTGGTTTTGTAAAATACGCTGCTTTGGAATTGCAAGATCATTTTCAAATGCCTGCGGTAAATGCGGCGGCAACGCTTTCAGCCATAGCTTGCATACTGGCTTCCATTGTTTCATATTTCTTAGATAAAACACCGAAACCTACTCCCGAAGAAACCTTGAGGAATGCCCCTCGAATTGAGCTTAACAAATTGGAAAGAAAAACCTTTTTTAAGGAGAACATACAATTTTTAATTCCCGCCATCTTAATCTATGCCGTGCTCACTTTTTTACGTGATTTTCGAGACAATTTCAATGCGGAGTTGTTAGCCGAAAGTCATAATTATAGTGGTAAAAACATTGCACAATACGAAACCCTTATTACCCTGATTCTTCTTGCCGGCATACCCTTTATTTCCCTGATTAAAAACCACTTAAAAGCCATTCAACTCACCTTTGTGATTGCTGCATGCGGTGGTCTACTTAACCTAATCACCCTCTATTTATATAAAAATCATAACCTTTCTGGTAGTTATTTAGTACTATTATCAGGGCTGGGAATGTATGCGGGATATATTCTTATAAATATCAGCATTATGAATCGGATTATTGGTTTCCGAAACACACCAGGGAACTGCGGTTTCTTGATGTATTCGGCAGATTCAACGGGGTATTTGGCATCCATTATCGTGATGTCCATTGCCTTGTTTCAAAACAAATCAGCCGTACAATGGCTCCCCATCTTTGAACAACTACTTACTTGGGGCAGTATCGCCGTGCTTTTAATTTCACTGTTGCCTATTCGATATTGTTACCAAATAAATAAAAACAAACACTCATGACGAAATCTGTAAATATCATCGGATCCGGAATACTTGGAATGGCATTCGCCAGAGCTTTTGCCATCAAAGGATATACGGTGAATGTTTTTGAACGCAGCGAAAAACCTACGGGGTCGTCCATCCGAAATTTCGGAATGGTATGGCCCATCGGTCAACATAAAAACGGCTTACTCAACCGAGCCATGCGCACTCGCGAAATATGGAAAGAAGTATGTGACGATGCTAAAATATGGTACAAAGAATCTGGTTCCCTGCAGTTGCTGTGCAATCCGATCGAAATTAGTATGGGACAAGAATTTTACGATGAGGAAAAGGCCGCGAGACCCGATTTGGAATTTTACACACTTTCCCAAGTTCAATCCTTGGTGCCATTTATCAATAAACAGTTTGTACGTGGTGCATTATTCAGTCCAACCGAAATTATCGTTGAAGCCAGAACTGCCATCCGTGAAATCCCCGAATATCTGCATCGTAAATACAATGTAAATTTTCATTTCAATACTACCATTGTACGATGTGAGGGCAATACCCTAACCTGTAATTATGGAACCAAATACCAAGGAGATATCACCATATTAGCTAGTGGTTACGAAACGCAATTATTATTTCCCGATATTTTCAATGCCGCACCCATCACTATTTCCAGCTTAAATATGCTACGAAGTCATCCCATCAGTGACACCATTCCCGCATTGTGCGCGGGACTGAGTTTTTTACACTACCCTTCGTATGAGGTATGTAAATCCATGGATGAGTACAAAAACTATTGCGAAAACGAATTCCCCTTACAATTACAAAACGGTGTACATCTGTTGGTTTCTCAGAATCCCAACGGTCAGTTGACAATTGGAGATTCCCACCATTATGGTATGCACCACGACCCCTTCCAATCCGATACCGTAGACCAGAGTATCTTAGACTATATGCAGCGCGTAATTCAACCCATTCATTTTGGAATAGCGCAACGCTGGACGGGACAATACTTGAAATTAACTAACGGCAAAAGCGAATGGTTTGAACAAATACAACCGGGCGTTTTTCTTGCCAATGGGCCAGGCGGAGCAGGCATGACATTAGGCTGGGGAATGGCCGAAGAATGCGTAGAATCGATAACAAAATAAAAAACGGGTATCGAAATACGATACCCGTTTCTACTTTACCCATTACTTATAAATTCACCTATCCCATTAAACGTTGGATAAGGTTAGAATCCCGAATACGGAGGATAATTTTCTAAGCAATAGTTTATATCGTGCCATACTTGTTCTGGTATTTCCGAATCGATGTCGATTCGCTTTCCTTCGTCATCCCAACGACGCAATTGCAGACAATCCGAAAAATACGGTAACTGTCTATGGTATTGACTTTCATCTTCACTCATTAATCCCCCTTGCTTCATTAAGCTGCTTAAACTGGCAGCGGAAAGTCTATTAATATAATACGGCTCGTTGGTAACCAAATAGCGCTTGGCCCAAACATGCGAATCCACCAATCGAACAATTTTATCGGAAAAGCCCCAATCGGCGAGCAATCTTGCAGCTAATTTTTCATGCTGCATGTCACCACCATCTATTTTAGATTCATCGTAATACAAATGTCCGATATCGTGCAAAAATGCCGCTACTCGCATTTCTGGATCCGATTTAGACTCCCAAGCCCGCGTCCAGCACTGGATTGCATGTTCGATTTGCGTTACATTTTCTCCGTAATTCAAATTACCCTTCGAGATGTATAATTCTTTTATAATTTCTACGATTTCCACCCTAATTTAATTAAAAAAAGGAGGTCAAAATTTCTTTCAACCTCCCTTACTACTATAATTTAAAAAAATAAATTACTTTAATAACCACATTTCGGCATTGATATCATCTTTACCTGCAAATTGCGCATCCACAGCTGCTTTCCAACTTGCTGCGTTATTAGTTCTTTCGCTGGCTGGATACTGGAAGCGTTTAGGAATCAAACCGCTATTTCCTGTTCCAGGTCCGTTGATAGAAAACGTAGGTAACCCAGTTCTACGATAGTTGTAATACCCTTCCAAACCACTGTTTTGGAAGAATGAAAGGTATTTCTGAGAAATAATCTGTCTTAAACCATTATCGTTTGCACCTGCATATTTTACTACCGGCTGATTGAAGTAAGCCGCTTCATCAAAATTGTAGGTATTCTTGATGTAGTCAGCCGCGTTGGTAGGTGAACCACCGTTTCTGAAAGCATATACATCTACCGAACCATTGTTGATACCATAAAATGCAAAACTAGCTTTAATTCCTTTTTCGTACCAGTCAGAAGCACTTTCTGAGATCCAGCCACGGTGAGCCGCTTCAGCGATATTGAAACACATTTCAGAATACCCCACTTGAATACAAGGCTCAGCAACAAAAGTGCGATACCAACGATAACGATTGTACAAAGAATACTCACCATTCAAATAATCACCACCATTACTTACCTGCATTTTAGTAGACATGTCCGCCAAATCCTGATTGGCATCTGCACCCACAAACGAGTTAAAATCGGTATAACCAGAACCCGCCTTCAATTTTGCACCTGCTGGTTCAGCAATTAAAAATACACGAGGATCCTTCAAATACGTAAGTATGGAAATATTGGTAGAAGACATGTTGTAACGCAAGGCATCAAAACCATAATTATCAGGACTTACAGGGTATTTGTTTAAAGTACTGTTGTAAACAAACTGCATGTTATCGCTATTGGAAGTGTACACAGGATACTTCGATGGGTTACTCACAATCGCTTGGAATTTACCTTTAACATTTAAATCAGCATCGGCATCTTTGTTACTTAATGCAATCAACACACGTAAGGTGAAAGCATTATTCATTTTCTGCCAAGCCAACAAATTGTTATTAAAGTAAATATCACCAGAGAAGGTAGTTTTACCGGAGGCAATCAACGATGTCATATCGGCATTTGCTTCTTCTAACCAAGTTAGTACTTGCTTAAATACATCCTTTTGTGAATCGTATTTAGGTAAGAAATTATCGGCCTTTAATGCTTCACTCAACGGAACATCGCCCGTTAACATGGTCATCTGATAATACAAATACGCACGGAAAAATTTACCTAAAGCAGAATAAGGATTCACGTCTGGGTTACCAATACGCTTCGCTTCCTCTTCCATTTTTAGAACGTTTTTCAAGGTAGTGTAAGACCAACTGGCGCCTCCCCAGTTGTACTCGTTGTTTCCGTAATAGTTGTAATTACACAAATTGTATTGGCAAATACGAGCATCTCCACCCCAAGGACGTTGATTGATGGAAAAACAAATACCGTTCAACACCAAATCAGGAGTTACCTGGGTTGGGCGATTTGGATCTTTGTCTAATCCTTCCACCGAACAGCTATTCATAGTAAACGCAGTTACTACGGCCACTATTGCAAAAAATATCTTTTTCATTGTTTAAATTATTAGTAATTAGAAAGTTAAATTGATGTTAATACCGTATCTTCTCATGGTTGGAGACTGCAATGCAGAATATCCAGTCATACCAGGGAACTGGTCCATATCCAAATCATCCAATCCTTTAGCGAAATACAATAAGTTTCTACCTACCAAAGAAACAGAAGCTGCTTTGAAGGTCTTACCCATTTTTGCTGTAGGGATGTTGTAGGTAACTGTTAATTCACGCAACTTCATGTAATCTTTCTTCATGATGTTGGCTTCATACTGACCATAGTAACGGCTGATATAATCTTGTAAGTACGTCTTTGTTTCGTTTGACTTAAACGCTAAGTCACCGTAGTTTACAATCTCACCGGTGATAGGATCGTACTGAATGCTACCAGAAGAAACCTGTACACCTTCACCCAACCATGTTTTTTCACCACGAGTATCCGCTTCACGCGCAGAGGCCATAGAAACACCATTAGCATCTTTTAAATTTTCTTGAACCGTCTCAATATGACGACCTCCACGGAACGTCTGACGTTGAATTTGGTTAACAATCAAACCCCCAATTCTTCCGTCGAATTGTAAACCGATTGTGAAATTCTTCACGGTGAATTGGTTGTAGAAACCTAACACTAAATCAGGTAAAGTATACCCTTGGAATTGACCTTTTGGCAATACGATTGGACGACCACCTGCATCGTTGATGATTTGGCCATCGGGAGTGCGAGCAAAACCGTTCGTGTATAAAGCATCGATACGATCCCCCACTTTCAAGAAACGGTTGCTTGAGTTATCGCTTACGAAATAGTTAGCCGCAATTTGATCAACATTGCCATAAACAGCCGTTAAATATTCTCTGTAACGAGATAAATTCAACATAGAATTCCAAGAAAGACCACCCGATTTACGCGCCTTAATTACATCCCCTTTGAAACTAACTTCCCAACCTTTACGCTGCGTTTCGATACCGTTTACAACTTGATTGGTATACCCAGTTGCTTCTGAAATTGTACGAGAGAAAATACCAGGACCGTCATTGTAGATATAATAGGTAGCTTCAACACCCAAACGGTTATTCAATACACGAGCCTCGGTTCCAAATTCAAAATCTGTACGTTGGAAAGGTGCTAAACTAGCGTTTGGTAATACATTGGTAAAGTTTGCCGAAGGCTTGCCGTTATACAATAAAGGCGTGTTGTAAATTCCAGCGTTTACATAAGCAGGTCCATCGTATGGAGAATTGTAGTTCGATCCATAACCCAACGTGTTACCAGCTTGTGAAATGGTTGGAGAGGTTAAACCACCCTTAACCTGAGCAAACGATGCTCTTAATTTCCAGAAACTCAAATTTTTTGATTTCAAACCTGTAAATAATTCCGTTGGTAAGAAAGACAACGAAGCTGATGGATAAACAAACGAGTTATTTCCAGCAGGCATGGTTGATAACTGGTCCATACGAGCACCTAAGTTTACAAATAAATACTTCGATCCGATATCGGCCAAGGCATACAACGAGTTTACCGCCATCTTAGAATTGAAGTTGAACACACGCACTGGGTTTGCACTGTTAGCGAAATTATATACCTCAGGTACGTTCAAATAATCCGTAGTCGCCCAACTGCTATTGTAGTTAAAGTCTCTGCGGTTACCTCCCACAGATGCATGAACATCCAATCCAGCTAGCTTTTTGTTGTAGTTGAATAAAAATTCGTTGTTAATTTCAAACATCGCTCTTCTATCTTCACGGTAATCTCCACGATTTTCTTCACGACCGTATGGGTGAGCGCTAAAAGGCATTTTCTCAGTACGCAATACATCGTACGTTGTTGCCGAAGTTCTTACCATCAAATTCAAATCTTTGGTAATATCCCAGTCGAAACTAGTATACCCATATAAATCATTTTTGTAATGGCCACGTAACCATTTGTAGGCTACGAACCATGGGTTTTGGTAACGCTTGTACTCGGAGTGGATAGACTGTACCCCCTCTTTTCCGGGCTGCCATATACCACGGATATCATCGGACATTACGTCCCAATCCGCACCCTGCCAAATTACAATATTGTAAATTAATGAGTTAGGACCGTAAACTACGTCATTGATGTTGTCTGTAGATTGACGATTGTAGTTAACCGTTGCGTTCATGCGGAATTTATCCGAGAAACGAATGGTATTCGAAATGTTAAACGTATTACTATTTAACCCTGTATTTGGAACGATACCACGCTGATTCAAATTACTGAATGAAAAACGTACGTCCATTTTGTCTGTAGACGATGCAATACTGAAGTTATTGGTATTCAATAAACCAGGTTGCAAGAAACGCTGTAAGTTATTCGCTCCACGTGCTACAAAAGGAGTAGGAATGCGCTTTCCAGTTACTGGATCGATAGGACTATCGTACTGAGAGATTAACTGTCCGTTCAATGCTGGACCCCAAACATCATAGTCACCATCATTGTCGCCACCGCCTAAACCATCAACGAAAGAATAGTTACCGTGATCACCAGGTCCATATTTATCCTGAACTTTAGGAATGGTTAAGAAACCATTTTCCATTATTGTAGAGGTATTAATATCTACTGTAACGCCGCCCTTGCTACCTTTTTTAGTTGTAATAACAATCGCTCCATTCTGACCGCGGTAGCCATACAAAGCCGCAGCAGCAGGACCCATTAACACCGATACCTTTTCAATATCATCGGGGGAAAGGTTGTATGCATCGGAGTTGATGGGAATACCATCTACTACAAATAATACAGACTGACCACGTCGAATATCGCTACCACGCAATACAATTTGTGAAGTACCCAATAATTCAGCACTTTGGCCAATGGTAAGACCCGCAACCTTACCCACCATGTTGTCTACCACGTTGGTTTCACGAGCCTTCACTAAAGATGCACCTTGAATTTCAGAAACGGCAAATCCCAATTTCTTCTTTTCTTTTTTGATACCTAGCGCAGTTACCACAACTTCACCAACACGGGTAGTGTCGGAATCCATCTTGGCTTCCTGAGCAAATAGGCTGTTAGCTGCCAAGGCAATCGCTACCGTGGCACATAACCGTTTTGCTTGTAACAAAGAGTTTGTTTTCATTTTAACAGATGTTTGGTTCAAAAAAACACCTGCGGTATTATGGAAAATTATAATCTATATTAATGAACCGTGAACAACGAAATGATAATATTCCTATAAACAATATCAAACGTTACATATTGCAAAATAAAATTCAAATAATTGATATTCAAACAATTAGGTGGAAAATTGTATTTAAGTATCGTTAAAATTCGATTATCAAATTAATACTTCTCCCCGGCATTGCCACACCACTACCATGAACCTTAATATATTCGTTACTTAAATTTTGCATAGTGGTAGCAATTCGAATATCTTTCCATAAAAACTGCACACCGATGTCCAATTGCAGGTACCCGGGAGTACCATTTTTACCAATTCGGTTGTCCGAAATATCGCCAGCGGCTAATTTTCTTTGTGCCGCAGCGGCGCAATATTTAATAAATACACGATTTGATTTTTCCTTTCCCCAGAGATAATTCCATTGCACCAATCCGTTGGTAGGTGGAATCCTACGCATGGGTTCATTTTTAGTTAAGTTATCGCCACGCATGGTAGCATACCCCGCCTTGATAAACATGGATTTGCCCAAGGAAATCTCGGTATAAACTTCCAAACCTTGAACGATTGCACGCTCAATATTCTCTTTCTGAAAAACTGGATACCCGTTTATGGAGTCTTGGCCCTTTCTTACCCTAGCAATCACATTGTACAAGTAATTTTGGTAATAGGAAACTTGAAATTTCAGTCTATTCGCATTTAACTTTAAACCTACCTCATGATTGTTGGAATACTCTGGACGCAAATTAAACTGGGGCAATTCGTATCGAAAATCCACAATCCCGAGTGTTCCCATATCATCAATATTGGGTGCGCGAAATGTACTCGAGAAATTGCCGAAAACACGTAAATTATCGCCCACGATGGTTCCCGATTTGCCTAAAGCCGATGATAGTCCCAAGGTATTTACCAAAGCTCTATTATTATCCTGCACCTCGCCCAAAGTAATATCGGCGATCGTAGTGCTTGTGGATTGCAATCTACTTCCCAAGGTAATCTGAGCCTTTTTCCATTCCCCCTTCATCATCGCATAAAAACCGTGTTGAAACAATAAAGAGCCATTGGGATAAAGCCCCCTTGAATCGGTAATTGTACTGGTGATTAAATCTGTTTTTCTTCGGATCGACACTACCTTATCGCTATACAATTCATACCCAGTATTAATAATCCAGTGATTTTTAAATCGATGATTCAATTCGGCTAAAACAAACTTCGTCCTGATTTCATCGTTTTCAAACGTACTCGAAGTTGCATTATTTTTCCTCAACGTACGTTCCTCGTTACTGCCCTGTAATCCGCCTGTTAGCTTGAATTGGGTTTTTTCTGAAACCGAAACTATTCTTCGAGCGTATAACAATTGTCGTTGCTGCACATCCATGGAATTAACCGCAAAGTTTTCCAACACCACTTTATGATAAACGGGTACATTTTCTTGGTTATTAGTTTGATACGCTAGCTGCCATTCCCCATACTTAGCCTTAATTCTCAATTTGGCATCCGCATTCAGTTCCTGATAACCAGTAGGTGTCTGTTTGATGTTGGAACCTCCAGCAATAACATCCCCAAATTTGCGGTAGGTTAGACCAACCGTTAATGCCACTTTTTCACTTGCTACATCTGCATATAATCGCTGGGAGCCTTCCATTGTTGGAGCCATCGTACGGGTTATTCCGCCTACTTTTCTTAATTTAAAATTCGTTGACCCAGTAAATTCGGGTTGCCGATAATACAACATCATCGCACCGCCAATGGCATCGCTGCCGTATTGAACACTTCCGGTTCCTAAAACCACATCCATTCCAGAAAGCGCCATTCCATCAACGGTGTTGATGTATTGATTAGGCCCATAGCGAAACGTACTGTTATTCAATCGAATACCATCCACCAACGTAAGAATCTGATTGCCGGTCATGCCACGTAAATACGGAGATCCCCCACCGTGATTGGTCTTTTGTACCTGGATACCCGGAATCTCAGATAAGGCTTCAGGTACCGTTCTTTGGTAGGTAGCATTGATAGGATTCTTCAATGAAAATCCGGTGTAGGCAGATTTTTGCGAAAGTTCTCCGGGTCGAAATGAAATATAAACCGTGTCAATTATTGCCAACTCTTTGATGGATCGCTGAAAATTTGAATCCAATTGCTCCTGTGCATGTACTTCCTCGGAAACAACCCCCAACAAAGCCAAGAAAATCATCACTCGGCCGCGAATAACGAAATTAAGCATTAGCGTAATACTTTGATTTTCTATTCTCCTAGGGTAATAACAATCCCTCTATTTATTGGTGGCAATACACTTGCTTCCCCTTTAACGTATTTCCACAAAACCTCATTCATGATAAATTCATCGGCTTCGTCCTCCCTGTCCAACTTCAACAAATTACTTCTATCCATTAAATAAGAGGTAGAACGAGGATTATCGGCCGAATTTTTTTCGTTTAAATTGATTTTTGCTGGCACATGATTAAACCCTTGGTTAATAACAGTATCGGAAAAACAACGCCACATTGATGTGGCACCGGCATCGTATTGACTCATCGGCGACATTCCTAAAATCAATTCCATGGTTCTAAGCATCGAGGAAGTGGTGTAATGGGTATGATCGATATAATTCCTCTTTACAAAACCACCAGCCACATACGCCGTAGACCGATGGGCATCCACATGATCTGGGCCATTTTGAGCATCGTCTTCCAAAATAAACACCACGGATTCTTTCCATAGAGGGGTTTTGGATAGATAATCCACAAACATCCCTACCGCTAAATCATTATCGGCAACATGCGCAAACGGCGTTGGCCTACCTTTTCTAACACCTTCTGTATGATCGTTAATGAATCGCAAGGTACTTAATTGGGGAACTTTATTTATGGACATTAACGAATCAAAATCGCGTTTCCATTGCCAAAATCGGGTGCTATCTTTAACAGACTCATCCCATGAAGTGAAATAGGTACAAAACTGACCTTCCAACGACGGAATATTGGCCTTGTAGTCATCGGCAAATTCCCCATACGTACGGTAAGAAATACCTGCGCGTTTCGCATGGTCCCAAATAAAACCTTTGTGAGGATGGGCGATGGTCCATTGACCTTCGTATACATAATCCCCGCCTTTACCGCCATAACTCACCGGCCAGGTTTTTTCGGTGTAATCGTTGGCCATGGCAGCAGTGCTCCAGTTGTGACCATCGGCACTTACTTCGGCATCCACATAAAAATTATCCAACAACACAAATTCCTTCACCAATTTATGCTGGTTGGGCGTGATATTCTCACCAAAAAGCAGCAAACTTGTATCGCCATTGCCACCCGGTACATCGCTTAGCACTTGATCGTAGGTTCTATTTTCCTTGATAATATAAAACACGTGTTTAATGGGTGAAGGTACTCCTAAGACCGCAGGAATAGGATTTCCCTTGGGTATTGAGCTATCTCCCGTTTCTTGGGATTTCTGGTAAGGAATATTTTTTATACACTGTTTAGTTCCCCAAACTAGATTTTGTGGATTCTCTGCCCATTTCAAATCGGTTACCTGCAACGTGCCTCGAAACAATGAACCAATGTACTGAACGGGCATGGCTTTGATCCCGCCTTGGTAGGTTACTTGATTGCGTTTCGCCGTTGGATTAGGACCGCGGGGATTGGGTGCCGATGCAATTCCTTTGCCATTGCAAATCCATAATTTACCGGCAGCAACCGTTACCTGAGTTGGATACCAGCCGGTAGGAATATGTCCCAACAACGTAGATTCCATCGGCTCCGAAACATCAAACACCACCAAATTGTAATTATCGGCATTGGCCACGTACAACCGATTATTGGCGATATACATCGCATTGGGGGTTGATCCTGTAGGTGCATTGGCCGCAATGGCTGTATTTAATATTTCGGCCAAGCGGTACTGGGTGCAATCAATCACATACACCGTATTATCGTTTCCGCAAGCCACAAAAATTCTATTTCCTTTTTCGTCCCACAATATCTCGTTGGGATTGGAACCCACTTTGATTCTCTTTTTTACCAGCAGCGTGCTCGGATTCACCAAAGCAATCGTAGCGTTTCCCCATTCACTAATGACCAATTCCGAATTCTCCGGGCTCAATTTCTCCCCGATATCTACGGGCTTAATCCGGATATCATACGCCGCAGAAGTCAATTTTAGTTTACCAATAAGTTTTTTCGATAATAAATCAAGGGCATACAAGGCCGAATCTTCTTTCGTAACTACATACAACGATTTTTCATCGACACTTAACACCAAGGCCGAAGGCGAAATCCTGGTAGGCCATGGAGTCCCCAACACCAACGTATCCTTACGCGTCAATTTCCCCATGGAAAACGCAAATACCTCTATCCAATTGTTATTGGCACCGGTAGCATATAAAATATTGCCCGATGGGTTAAAACACATTCCGTAAAAGGTTTTATTCATCGGCATACTATCCACTACCCTCTCCGTTTGCACATCAACTACCTGGATAGAATGATCGCTTTGACCCGCATTTTGTACCAGCACCCACCGCTGAGACGGATGAACCACCATTTTCATTGGCAAATCTCCTACTCGAATTTGATTCCCTACCGGCGAAATACTCCAGCCATTGGGCAATTTTACTGGTACAGAATTATTGATACTTGGGGTTTGCGGTTTTGTTTCGGATACAAGGATCGGAACAGCCTTACCTGCTGATTTGTTCTTCTTTTTCTTCGATTGAGCCAACGAAACTTGGGACAGCATGAGTATAACACCCAATGCAGCGCTTACAATATGTTTGATATTCATCGTTCTATTTTTTATTAATAAATCGTTCATCGTCCATGGGTTCTCCCATCTTTACTTCTCGCCACGGAATGGTTCGATCGTACTTTTTAATCGCTACCTCAGGATCAAAAATTCGAACATCGCTTTTCTCTAAGAGGTACGGAGTGTAATCCGGTTTTGTTGTGAAGAAATCGGTTAATGTAGTAGCCGTTAAATCATAATGATTCACCGGTTTGATACCCATCAACGTGTACATTGTTTTTATTATGGAACCAAAATTGGCATGGGTATGGGAAACATATCCTCGTTTTACGTAGGGTCCTGCCATAAACAATAAACTCCGATGAGCATCGATATGGTCTACTCCACCTTGGGGATCATCTTCGGTCACAATCACCAACATATTTTTCCAATACGGAGTGTGCGATAGAAAATGGAGCATTCTTCCCAAAGCTAAATCGTTATCGGCTACATACGAGTGTAAAAAGGGATATCCATCTTGTGGACGAGGTCCCGTGGTATGATCGTTGGGCAACTGAATCGTTACAACTTGAGGCATAGTATCCTTTCCTGTTAGCCATTTTTCAGTAAATTCTTCTTCAAATTGCTCTACGCGAAATTGATCCGGAATATTCATATTATACCCGGCATACTTGCGTGAGGTATTAGGGAATATTGCTGCTGGCATTGGAAACGGAACGGCCAAGGCAGTACCATTGGCAGTATCGTACCATTCTTCCTGCACATCGGTGTATTCGTTGGCCTGACCGAAATTATACACCGAAATATTGTTTCGTTGCAAAGCCTCCCAAAAACCACCAATTTCATTGTAGTCTTCTGCATCCTGAGCACCCGTAGTTCTAGGGAAAATCCTGCCCGGTGCGGGAGAAAATAACCGATACGATCCGGCATTGGCCGAATTGGTCTCTACGTACTCGTTGGGGATGGTACCCATCATCCAATGGTGCCCGTGAATGGAGGCATCGCTATCGCAATAAAAATTATCGGATAAGGAAAACGATTTAGCAATTTTATGGTGATTGGGTGTGATTTTTACATTTTTCGCTTGCATTAAGGCGTCTAAGGTTAAAGAATCCAACCCATATTTTTTTAATAATTTACGAAACTCTTCCGCGCCCAACGGATTATCGCTTAATAAAGACAAACGATCTTGAATGTCTTTTCTAATCACCGATTCGCAATTCACTCCAAATCGGGCTAACGATGAATCGCCTTTAACGTCTGGCAATTGTGCAAACACTTCATCAAAGGACCGATTTTCCTTGGTGATATATACAATATGAGAAATGGGTAATTGATGGATGGCTGGGGAAGATTCAGTTTCCGTTGTAGAACCATCCTTTAAAGAAGAACCATCCGCAATCGAAGAAACATTAACCATCGATGAACCATCCTTCACCGAAGATGCAATTTTTTTCTCTGTGTAGGTATTTCGCAAACAAACTGCTTTTCCTTGCTCCCATTGGGCATTTCCGGTGAGCTGAATTCGTTGGATTAGCCCCAATTGGATATCGCCAACATACGTCCCTTGAGGCGGAGCCTTAAACCCAATACCTCCATTGGGTCCAGCACCATATCCGCGAGCTGAAGTTAGTAGCAATTGGTTTTTTCGGGGCAAGAATTTCACGCGGGTAGCACCCCATCCGGCCGGTAAAAAGCCCAAGGTCTTGTTGGTTTTCAAATCGATCGCTGCCACTGCATTAAACCCTAGCAGAGCCACATACAATTGATTGGCAGCAGGATTAATATCCAAACCGTAAGGGAAATATCCTCGCACTTCGTCCAATACAGTCCCCGAAACGATGGGAATATATCGAACCACCTTGCGTTTTTTCAAATCGATGACGGCGATATTATCGTTCTGCGTTTGAGAAACATAGGCAAATTTGCCCTTGCACACCAAGGAACTGGGATGAGACCCACCAACAATTTCCGCATCTTCAATCATTTCGCCGATGCGTAATCCTGTTTTAATAGTGGCAACTTGTTGATTGGAAAGAATGTCAATCATCCAAACGGACATCGACTCATCGTTATCGGCTTTGCCCAATCCGGGTACTTTTTTACCATTTACCCAAGTTCCTGTATCGGATTCGGCGGTATGGGCACCAAATGGCGGAAAATGCAAATACGCAGAATCTTTATTGTTTTTTGTAACTCCGGGCAGCAAGGGATACTGATATACCCCCACATTGGAAAATACAATGGATTTTTTATCTTCCGAAAGGGCTAATCCAAAGGGAATTCTACCGGTAGGAAACGACTTAATAAGTGCTTTTGTTTTTAAATCGATGCGATACAATTCCTTCCAAGCTCTATCGAGAACCCACAATTCATTTCTACTCGCATCAATCAGTAAATCCGTAAGAAAAGCTTCTCGTGGCGCTTTGGGGTGAAAGGCACCCACATCAATGGAATCTACAACCTGCTTTTTCTCACAATCGAAAAACCATACAATTCCTTTGTCGCCTCCGCCAATTACAGCGGTTTTATTATCGGCCAAAAACTGAAGACCGATAAATGAAGCACCGCGAATTACATCAATTCCTTTGCCGTTAAATTCCGGGAAACGCTGAATCAGCAATGTATCTTGACTTAAGTCTACCAACGAGATGGCGTTGCTATGGGCAACCAGTGCCCAACGTTCATCCCCAGAAACTGCTAAGCCATAGGGGGCTCGTGTAATTCGCTTTGCTTCTCCCGCTGGGGTCACGTACCTACCCGAAGGTAAAATGGAGACTCCGTTTGGATCTATTGTACAATATTGATTCTTACCTGGAACTTCGTACACCACCTGAGCGTTGGCGCTGCTTATCCAAAGATTGGCATTAAGCAAAAGAAATACCAATAAGAAAATCAAGAAAACACGGAGAATATCTTTTTCGATATGGGGAGTAACCTTTTCCATCTCCCCAAAATTCCCTCCGAAATAGAAAATCCGTATTTCGGAGAGAATACCAAATTGTTAGTTTGGGGTGTTCATTATTAATAATCCATTAAGAAAAATTAAACTATGTAGTACTCTGATTTAATACTGAATTAGCCCTTTTTTTGATAGCAATCTCCAGTAAAACTCATCGGCTTAACGTCTTAAGGTGCTTGCTTGCGATAAATCCCATTTAAGGCTCAACAATATATTGCGGCCCGATGCACTCATTCCCGAAGCAAAATAACGGTAATGCAAATCCAAGACATTTTCCACCGCTAGCTGAACCGAAAACCCTTTGGGCAATGAATACCCCCCGCGAATGGTCCAAATACCCCAGGACGGATTGTAACCATCGGGCTTCCCATCCCCATTGATATCGGCCAATCCCAACGGCTGTTTGTCCTGATTGTCCTCACCACTGCTGCTGTAATCTTGGGCCTTTTTTTCTCCGTTGAACAAATATTGTAACTCCGCAAAACCCTGCTTAACCGACCATTTAACCGCGGTTTGACCGTACATCGGCGGAATATGATCCAAAGGTTGCCACTCCTCAGAGCTGCCGGAGCCCTTGCGATACAATCCTCGGGTGTAATTCAAGGATCCAGACCACCAAATTCCATCCACTATTTTCACTTTCGCATTGGTATAAATCCCAGAAATCCTGCCTTCCGCCATGTTTTTTAACTGATATACTGGGGTCAATCTGCCATCGTATTCAACCGAATCCTGGCCGTTCAAGGTACCCACTTCGTCCAATAATAAATTAGCAATAACGGATTGATACGCCCCGGCTTCCAACACAAACTTTTCCGATTTGCTCATCAACACCCCCAAATCGAAGGTGGTACTTCGTTCTGCTTGCAAATTTGGCGATGGCACCAATAATTTAACTCCGGGTTTTGAATCAAATACTTTCGTCATATCGTCTACGTTGGGATTTCGAAATGCCTGATTTACCGATGCTTTTACAATAGCAATCTTACCAATTTCTTTGTTTAAACCCACATCAAAACTTAGGGTATTATTCGAAAACTCAATCGAATTATAAGGCAACTTCCACGGATTTCTCAATGAATAGTTGGCCTGCAAATCGTACCGCGTAACCCGCGCACCTGCTTGAATGTTCGCCTTCCATTGGGGTAAATCTCCTAACAACTGAGCATAGGCCGAAGTCATGTGCGTCCTGGCTCCAGAATCGGCATAACGGGCTTTTGTGACAGACTGCAAACCCGTTACCACATTGGTATTTATCCCCGTTGATTGAACCCGATTTTTCACATACTCCAACCCGGAATTTATTCGTAAACGATTGGATATCTTATCACTGCGATCGTAATTCACCGTAACCATTACCACTGTATCCATTTGCGAACGCTGGGTATTGCTCTGAAAATTCCGAG
>JACCDO011915209.1_pt1 | contig 58118 bp, 54 predicted proteins | sample 7446101 | NCBI WGS metagenome assembly JACCDO01 (sample SAMN15323440, study PRJNA562643) | freshwater metagenome | isolation source: river surface water | place: USA:Blue River Watershed | collected 2017-08-16 | reverse complement strand
ATCAGTTCGGTTCTTTAGTGGTCTGTGCTGAAATTTTTGGGGGTATAGCTCAGCTGGGAGAGCGCTTGCATGGCATGCAAGAGGTCAGCGGTTCGATCCCGCTTACCTCCACCAGTTAAAGCGAAGATAGCATTAGTCCTGTCCCCTTCGTCTAGAGGCCTAGGACATCACCCTTTCACGGTGAGTACAGGGGTTCGAATCCCCTAGGGGACGCCAGTTTTCTGGTTTGTTTAGTTTGTGTAGTAACCGCTGCGGAGCGGTAGTTCAGTTGGTTAGAATACCGGCCTGTCACGCCGGGGGTCGCGGGTTCGAGTCCCGTCCGCTCCGCCAAAATTTCAAGAATATCAAGCACCTTGCGGTGCTTTTTTTATTTCTGACCATCCCTGAGTCGAGAACACAGCCCCCCGACTTTTCAGAAGAAGTGACGCATGGTGGTAATCTAGCGATTACAACCCAAGCATACGCATTCGCGCGTGCCATAGCCTTTTCATTTGGTGGATGACAACGATGCTACTCAAAAAAATTCTGATTACCGCCTTGACTGGATTTGCTTGTCTCGTAGCTGGCAGCGCAAGCGCCCAAGGTGACTATCCCAATAAACCGGTAAAGATTATCGTCCCATTTCCACCCGGACAAGCGACTGATATCGTTGCACGGTTGTTGGCGGATGGCCTGACAAAGCTTTGGGGCCAGCAAGTCATCGTCGATAACCGGGCCAGCACGATCGCCGGTATGGTCGCTGGCAAAACCGCACCAAATGATGGATACACGTTGACCTTTGGCACGAGCGGCTCGATTGGAGTCAACCCGACCCTCTACACCAAACTTCCTTACGATCCTCAAAAAGACTTCGTCATGGTCAATGGCGTATTTATCGTGCCGTTGATGATCGTCGCTCACCCGTCATCCCCATTCAATACGCTTGGAGAACTGATCGCTGCAGCGAAAAAAAATCCTAATTCTCTAAATATTGGCTACGCAGGAGTTGGCACATCGCAGCACCTTACGGGAGAACTCTTCAAAACCACCGCGGGAATCGACTTCACTGGCGTGAACTACAAGGGTAGCGGTCCGGCAATGGCTGACTTGCTCGGCGGGCAGATCACACTGTCAGTCGACAGCCTAGCTTCCGCCCTGCCGCAAATTAAGTCGGGCAAGATCAAAGCAATTGCGATGACAAGCGAAAAACGCGTGCCACAATTGCCCGATGTGCCAACCGTTGCTGAGCTGGGCTTTCCAGGCTTTGAAGGCAGTGGCTGGGGCGGTCTGATTGCACCAGCCGGGACACCACCCGCAATCGTTGCGAAAATCAGTACGGATGTACGCAAGCTTGTTAATGATCCCGACTTTCAAAAGCGAATTATCGATCGCGGTGCAATTCCCGATCCACGCGATGCCGTCGAGTGGACGAAATTTGTGAATGCTGAAATTATCAAATGGGGCGACGTGATTAAACGTGCGAACCTGAAGGCAGACTAAGTTCAATGAATGTCACACCCAACGCTTACCGCATCTCATCGTTTTGGATCAAAACGTGTGCAGTGAGCGTACTCACTTTCAGCCAGTCAGTCCATGCTTACGCTCCACTCAATACTGACGACGCAGGCACGGTTGGACATAGAACGAATCAACTCGAACTGTACGGAAGCTTTGCCAAAGAACATGGCGCGCCCGGCGATCAAGTAGATCCAACCACCGCCACCGTTGACTACGAAGGTGGCGGTGCAGTCAGGTCCGCACCGTTTACTTACACGCGTGGCATTACAGATGAGCTTGACGCTTTCGTTGGCGCTGCATACTACGGCACACCGAGGGGTAGTTTTTCTCCGGTCACCAACTATACATTTGGGGTCAAGTGGCGATTCTATGGAGACGGGGAAAGTGGGCTAAATCTGGCGCTCAAACCCCAGGTAATTCTTCCAGCCACGAACGCCCAACAAAACTACGGCGTCGGGAATGCCGCTCTGAACTACGGTGTAATCGCGATTGCATCTTATTTTTGGGAAGACGCTGAATTACACGCCAACGTCGCCTACCTGCGAGCACCTTACAACTCGAGTCAATCTGTCGGTTTCAGCACAGATCCCAACCGCACGAACCTCTACTCGGTCTCAGTGGCTCCGGTCTGGCGTGTGACCTCACAGTTCAAACTCGCCCTGGATGCCGGTATCAACACCAACCCAGTCGTCGCCGATCAATCCTTGATCAACTACGGTATGGTGGCTGCGATTTACTCACCTGCAAAAACGCTTGACCTCGGTCTTTCGTTTCAACGCTATGCAGCGAATTTCGGAACGGTCTTTTCGGGCTCAGGTGCATATACAAACCGAATACAGGCCGGCGTTACCTGGCGATTTGATTAATGAAGCCCTGATGTGATCTGTCACATCAATAAAAAGGCACACGACATTGCACTCGTGTGCCTTTTTTAGTAACTAATCAGATTGCTTTAAGCATTGACGCTGCATCACTGACTTCGTACTTGCCAGGCGCTTCAATGTTTAAGACTTTCACCACGCCGTCAACGATGTACGCAGCGTAACGCTGTGAACGAATACCCATACCGCGTGCGGTCAGATCCAACTCTAGTCCGAGCGCCTTTGTCCAGAGCGCGGCGCCGTCACCCATCATACGAACCTTGCCGCCGACTTTCTGATCGCGCCCCCAAGCACCCATCACGAATGCATCGTTAACCGCAACACACCAGATCTCGTCAACGCCTTTAGCCTTGATTGCATCGTAATGCTCAACATAACTCGGCACGTGCTTCGCCGAGCACGTTGGTGTGAACGCGCCAGGCAGCGCAAACATCAAAATCTTTTTACCTTTCACGAGGTCAGCCACTTGGAAATTATTTGGACCAAGTGTGCAACCCGCAGTTTCGGTTTCGATGAATTCTGTGAGTGTTGCGTCGGGCACCCGATCGCCAACTTTGATTGTCATGAGTTCTCTCCTCGGGCGTCACGGGCAGCGAGGGCTGCCGCACTTGAACCCAACGTGATCGCTATCATAAGCTAGTCGGCGTCGAAATAATCGCCCCGTCCTTTGCTCATTCCCACATGAGCAAAGGGGTTTTATTTTGTCTCTCGAATCTACTTCGTCGGCTTCGGTTCGTCTTTTACTCGATAAACCAAAACAGGCATGTGTGTCATCGCCAAAACTTTGGTCGTCACGCTACCCAAGATCAGGCGCGATAATCCGCTGCGTCCGTGACTACCGATAAAGATCATGTCGCATCCATAGTCCTGTGCCGCTTGCACAATTCCATCCGCAATATTGAAGTTTGATACGGCGTGAACGGTTGCCTTGACATCAGCGGTTGCCGCACGATCCAAAATCGACTTTAAGTATTTTTTCGCCTGCTCCGCATTTGCTTTTTCGTAATCAACATCGGAAATCGCATATGCAGCGGACATACCATCAAAACCGATCGTCGCAGCGAACGGCTGGGTGACATACAGCGCAACCACTTCGGCGCCAGTCGCTCGCGCATAGCTAATGCCGGCGTTCGCCGACTGCGCAGACAAAGGTGAGCCGTCAGTAGGAATTAATATCTTTTTGAACATGGCCAAGCCCCTTTAGAAAGAAATCAACAACTTCATACTAAACGGACGATGGCAAGAGCTCCAGTACGATTTGCACCAGAGTTGACGCAGATCAACCGTTCCCAGTCGCCGCCCGATACAACACGGTACAACGGGTACCCGAACGGCAATAAGCCAATACTGGCGCGGGCATCGTTTGCAGCAATTCAGCAAAACGCACCACGTCATCTTGCGTCATCGCACCACTAACTACGGGCTGATACTCAACGCGAAGACCCGCCTCACGGGCAGCAGCTGACACTTGCTCCGCAGTGGGTTGATCCGGGCCTGCCTCATAATCCGGCCGATTAATGATGACGCTTTTGAAACCGGCCGCCGCAACAGCTGCCATATCAGATGGCTGTAACTGAGGTGCTACCGCAAAATCAGGGGTGATGGAATTAATAGGCGTCGACACGAAACGGCTCCAAATAAAAAGCTTAAATAAAACTCAGCACGATAGCTCTGCACTAAACATGACGCTAAGCCAATAATGCCTAGTATACGCAGCGAAAGCCGATATACACGACATAGACGTCAATTGGCTTGTATTGCATGCCCTCAACCCGCATCTGCGAGGGTCCGTACCACCACGAACCACCACCGGTTAGGCGCGTCTCGCCCTGTGCGTCGGCTAACCATTCCCAAACATTGGCGCCCATATCAAACAGTCCGTTGACACCTCTACGGGTTTTACCAACCGGGGCATGGCGCTCCCACCCATCGCCGGCTCCTTGGGTATTCGCTCCTTCAGGGGAGTCACCAGTCGGATATGGGTAAGTTTTCCCGCGCACAAAGGGCGCTGGGGGCTGTGTACGCTGTTCGGTGTAGGCTGCACGCGTCCACTCCGACTTAGTGGGTAGACGTCCCCCTGCATCCACACAGAAAGCCTGGGCTTCTTCCCATTTGATGTGCACGGCTGGTTCATCTGGGGCACCAGGCTTGCCGAAGGGCGCACGCCAATTCCAGCCTGGGCGTTTTTGCCAACCCATGACATATTCGAAACCGCCGCCGCTACGCTCCGCCTCAGTCACAACCCCCTTGCGAGATGCGTATTCTGCAAATCGACCGATACTGACCTCGGTTTCATCAATTTTATAGTCGCCCATATCAACCCGGACAGGTGCCTGCTGAGCCACAACCAGCGGGCTCATCACGCAGACAGCGAGACTACTCACGACGCACCAAAAACGCAGCAATGGGACAGATTTCATCTTGAAAAAGAGATAAGTTGGTGAGAGCTCAAAATTGAGCGATACTTTGCGCATAACGTTGCACAGCATTGCAAATGTATATTAAAACGACTCGGAGACGAAAATGATTTTAGTTGGCCGTTATGCATCCCCATTTGTGCGACGTGTTGGCGTTGTGCTGCAAACTCTCGGAATCCCTTATGAGCATAAGGTTTTGTCTACTGCGAAAGACGTCGAGGCCATCAAGCGCTATAACCCAATCGCCAAAGTGCCCGTGCTGGTACTTGATGACGGCGAACACTTAATTGAAAGCGCCGCAATTATCGAGGCGATTTTAGAAATGACCCCAGGTCAAAAATTACTAGCGCTGAACGGTGCAGCGCGCCGCCACACGCTGCAGCACTGCGCCATTATGACGAGCGGTCTGGATAAATCTATTCAGATAATCTACGAACCACTCAAGCGCCCTGCAGAAAAAGTGCATGAACCCTTTCTTGAGGGACTGCGTGCTCAAGTGCGCGCCAGCCTTGAAATACTCGAGGACTTGGCGAGCAAGGGCACTTTCCCCGGCGGTGCCCAGGCAAACCTAGCCGATATTACTGTTGCAGTCGGTTGGTTCTTCTTGAATAAAACGATGCCCAAACTCGCAGCGCCGGAGCAATTCCCACACCTTGCGGCACTGTCGGCACGATGTGAAGCACTGCCGGCATTTAAAGCGTGTCAACTCGAAGGATAGTGGCTCGCAAAACATTCCACGGCTGGTGGATGGTATCAGGCTGCATGGCAGTTGCTATTGTGGCTTGGTCATTCGCACTATACGGTCCGAGCGTTTACCTCCACGCAATCAGTCAGACACATCAGTGGTCTATCGGCTTAGTATCGTCGGCCCTAACGCTTTCATTTTTAGTCAACGCCTCGGTACTGAGTTTTGTGGGTAGCTCGATCGCTAAACACGGGCCTCGACTGGTCATGGCACTCGGCGCTACCGTGATGGCCATAGGCTTTATCACGATGAGTCAGATCTCTAAGATTTGGCATGTGTACGCTTCCTTTGCCCTGATGGGTTTAGGCTGGTCCTGTTTATCTACCACCGCAATCACCTCGTCGCTCGCACCTTGGTTCGAACGTTATCAAGGGCGTGCGGTCTCCACAGCACTACTCGGCGCCAGCATCGGCGGTATGGCAGGCGTCCCTATCCTGCTCGCCTTGATTGCTTGGTTAGGTTTCAACACAACAATGATCATTGTTGCGCTGATCGTCCTGAGCACTGTGTGGTCTGTCAGCTTTTTTATCCTACGCCATCGACCACAGGATCTTGGCTTGTATCCGGATGGTGAAGAGCCGGTTACGCACGCTAATAGCACCCCAACCAAGGTTTGGTCTCGCTCTGAAGCGCTGAAAACACTTGCTCTGCGCAGCATCGCACTAACGTTTGGCCTGGCTCTGATGGTGCAGATTGGTTTTCTCACCCATCAGGTCTCACTGCTACTGCCTGCACTCGGCCAATCCGCAACGGCGCTATGTGTGACCACGGCCGCAATGCTAGCCTTTGCGGGTCGCATTCTCTTAGCAAAATTTTCTGATCGTCTCGACGTCAGACAGATCGCCTTCGCAGTCTTACTTACCGCGGGCACAAGCTTGGGTCTTGGCTTTCTATTCCCTGACCAAGTGTGGGCTCTGGTTTTATGCGTCCTTGGCTACGGCTTCACGGCAGGCAATATCACCACTCTACCGCCAGTCATCGTCAGAAGAGAATTTGGTGCCACATCATTTGGTGCCGTCTTTGGAATCACGGCGACGCTGATGCAACTGATGTCTGCGATGGGACCTGCTTTTTTTGGCATGTTGTACGACTTCAGTGGCGACTATCGCCTACCTCTCGGTCTTGCCGCACTACTAAATATTTTCGCTGCCGCGCTAATTCTGCTTGGTCGTTCGGCGCAAAATAAATAAATACCACTTAAAAGGGGACGTCATGGCATTCGCACAGACAACTGATAACTACCGATTGCACTTCGAAGAGGCAGGCACCGGCACACCAATCGTCTTTGTTCATGAGTTTGCGGGCGATTGGCGCGCGTGGGAACCACAGATGCGACATTTCTCACGCCGCCATCGCTGCATTACCTACTCTGCACGTGGGTACCCGCCTTCGGACATTCCGAAAGACGTGGCCGCCTACTCGCAAGCACAGGCAGTTCAAGACATCTTGTCTGTCATGGATGCAGCAAAAATCGAGCGCGCTCACATTGTTGGTTTATCGATGGGAGGATTTGCCACACTGCACTTTGGTCTCAACGCCCCCGAACGAGCACTCTCTTTGACGGTAGCCGGTGCTGGCTATGCCGCACAAAAATCTACGCAAGAGCATATGCGCGCCCTGTCGCGTGCGACTGCCGATCAGTTCGAACAATTTGGTGCAAAAGAACTCGCCAAAACTTACGCGCTTGGAGCGACCCGCGTCCAACTTCAAAATAAAGATCCTCGCGGGTGGCAGGAATTTGCCACCCGTTTAGGCGAACACGACAGCTTAGGTTCTGCAAACACGATGCGCGGCGTACAGGCATCTCGCCCATCGATTTACGACTTTGAGGACGAACTTAAAAAAATGAAAGTGCCGACACTAGTCATCAATGGTGATGAGGATGAGCAATGTATCCAACCTGGAATTTTCCTCAAGAAGACCATCCCCGCCTGTGGCTTGTTAATGCTGCCTAAAACAGGACATACCATCAACTTAGAAGAGCCAGACTGGTTCAATATGTTTGTTGCGAACTTTATCGCAAGCGTCGAAGCGGGTCGCTGGAGCGAGCGAGATCCCAGATCAATACCCAAGCATTAGATACGTCGTTCATACCAGGGCTTACTCTGATTAACGACCTTCACCACAACGAGCATCAGCGGCACTTCAATCAGTACTCCAACAACGGTTGCGAGTGCCGCACCCGACTGAAAACCGAACAAGCTAATCGCGGCCGCAACGGCCAGCTCAAAAAAATTAGACGCGCCAATTAATGCTGAGGGACATGCAATGTTGTGTCGCTCACCCAGTCGCCTATTAAGCCAATACGCCAAACTGGCATTCAAGATCACCTGCAGCAATATTGGTATCGCCAACAGAGCAATGATTAGTGGTTGCTCGACAATTGATTTTCCTTGAAAGGCAAACAAAAGTACAAGTGTGACGAGCAAGGCAATCACAGACCACTTACCGAGCTTGACGATGACTCGTTCGAACACCTGCTCACTCTGAGCCAGAAGCTGTTTGCGCCATAGTTGTGCAAGGATCACAGGTAGCACAATATAAAGAACGACCGAGATAAGCAATGTGTCCCAAGGGACCTTGATTGCAGACATTCCCAACAACAGCGCGACGAGCGGTGCAAACGCAAACACCATAATCAGGTCATTCAAAGCTACTTGAGATAAGGTGAAGATCGGATCGCCGTTGGTCAGTCGACTCCAGACAAACACCATTGCTGTGCACGGTGCTGCAGCCAGTAGGATGAGTCCCGCAATGTAACTATCAATTTGGTCTTGCGGTAACCATGGAGCAAATGCATAGCGGATAAACAGCCAGGCCAAGAGCGCCATCGAGAAAGGCTTCACCATCCAATTTACAAAGAGGGTGACGCCAATACCACGTATGTGGTGACGGACTTGCCCAAGTACGGCAAAATCAATTTTGATCAACATCGGAATGATCATGATCCAGATGAGCAACCCGACTGGAATATTGACTTGCGCAATCTCGAGCGCAGCAATCGCCTGAAACAAATCAGGAAACATTTGTCCAACGACGATGCCCACAACGATACAGATGAAAACCCAAAGAGTCAGGTATCGTTCAAATACGTTCATACAAGCCTTTCTTATGTGCGCGTAGTCGGCAACAGTAACGTGACGAGCCAGCATAGCACTAGCATGACTGCAGAACCGATCAACGCGGCTAACAGACCACCCCACTGATATAGCAAACCTGACAGCAACGTGCCAATTAATCGGCCCATCGCGTTCGCTGCGTAATAGAAGCCGACATCCTCAGCCGCCTTTTCTGAGCCAGCATACGCCAAGATCAAATAGGAGTGCACGGAAGAATTCACAGCAAAGGCAAATCCGAACACACCGAGCCCACACACAACAACCCACGTTAGGTGCTGTAGATTCATTGCAACCGCTACCGCTAATACGATAGTGACCAGCGCAAGCAAGCCAGACCAGAGCCTTGCAGCTGGCACTTCGGCTGACAGCCCATCTTCGCTTCGCCTAACGAGCGCCGGAGCTGCGGCCTGCACTAGACCATAACCGATCGTCCACAGGGCTAAAAATCCACCCACCATGGTGAATGTCCATCCTGAGGCATAGAGAAAGACCGGCACACCGACTACAAACCAGGCGTCACGCGCACCAAACAAGACAACGCGTGCCGCTGCCAGCAAGTTAATTGCCCGATTTTTTGCAAATAACTCACGCGCTGACTTTGAAGCACGACTCTTCCCCATCATGGTCGGCAGAGAGGTCAGAACGGCAATCAATACGATTGCTAACAGTGTCGCCATAGCCCATAACGCACCACGAAAACCAAGGATATCCAGTAGCAGTCCACCCAAGAAGAAGCCGACGCCTTTCATCGCATTCTTGCTTCCTGTAAACCAGGCGACCCACTTAAATAACTGTCCGGATGCCTCGCCAGCGGTAATTTTTATTGCTGATTTACTCGCTGTCTTCGTGAGGTCCTTTGCGACTCCACATACACCTTGGGCCACAACAACCCAGGCGACAGACAGGCCCACTGCCCAGTCGGGCGACAACATCGATAGCAATATAAATCCGGTAATTTGTGTCGCAAGACCAACACTCAACATCCGCGTAATCCCATACCGTGCAGCAAGCCAACCACCGATCAGGTTCGCCAACACACCAGCAGCTTCATATAACAAAAATAGGAACGCGAGCGTAAACGGCGAATAACCCAAACGATAAAAATGGAGCAGCACTAGCATACGCAACGCGCCATCGGTGAGCGTGAAGCCCCAATAGGCAGCAGTCACAATCCCGTAATTTCGTGCGCCAGCTGTCGACATATCTAGAGACCTTTGCTATCGAGAATGCACGCTAGATCAACCATCCTACAGGCGTATCCCATCTCGTTGTCGTACCAAGCGTAAATTTTCAGGAGTGTGCCGTCAGTCACCATTGTCGATAAGGCATCTACGATTGAACTCCGTGTATCCCGTGCGTAGTCGGCACTCACGAGTGGGCGCGTCTCAAAACCTAAAATACCCGCTAGAGGCCCCGCTGCCGCTTGGGCAAACAAGGCATTGACCTCTTCGACAGTCGTTTCACGCTTGAGCTCAAACACGCAGTCGGTCAGAGAGGCATTTAACACGGGAGCACGCACTGCGTGGCCGTTCAGTTTTCCTTTGAGCTCGGGATAAATTAAGGCGATTGCCGTCGCACTACCGGTTGTTGTAGGCGCCAAGCTCAACATTGCGCTACGTGCACGCCGCAAGTCTTTATGCGGGGCGTCAACAACCTGATTTGTATTGGTGGGATCATGGATAGTCGTGATCTGTCCGTGACGAATACCAATAGACTCATGAATCACTTTGACAACGGGGGCAAGACAATTCGTCGTACAGGACGCTGCCGTCACGATTTGATGTTGACCCGGCTCATATAAATGATCGTTTACGCCGACTACGATATTCAGAACATTACCAACTTTCACCGGCGCCGCAACGATGACACGCTTTGCACCACGCCTTAGATGCCCTTCCAGTGTCTCGGGCGTCAAAAATTTTCCAGTGCACTCTAGGACCACATCGACTCCTAGATCACCCCATGGGATTTCGGCAGCGCTCGCATAGGAGGAAAATCCAAGTTTTTTATTGTTGATATGGATTGTTTCCGGGTCAGATGAGTGTATGTTTGCACGCCAACGCCCCTGCACGCTATCAAACTCCAGCAGATGGGCCGTCGCCGCAGCGCCCCCCTTAATTTCATTCAAATGCACAACATCTAAACGGTTAATGGATCGAGGATCATCGTCTTGTCTATCGGCCGCACCGAAGGCCGAGCGCAGCGCAAGTCGCCCAATACGTCCCAGACCATTAATACCGACTTTCATTTTCTATTTCCCGTGCTTTGATGGATGTCTTGTAAACATTGAGAACACTACCTCAATTTAAGGTTAGCCAAGAAACATGACTGTTATGTGACAATACATGCCTTAGTCTTTGTTTTAGAGATCATTCATGTCAACGCCTCACGACCAAACAGACAGACTGAACGAACTAGAGATGAAAATTGTCTTGGCTGACGATATGCTTGATCAGCTAAATCAGACAATATTTCGGCAGCAACAGCAAATCGATGCATTAGCGCTCGAGGTGCGCGCCTTACGCCAGCAACTTCCTCAAGATCGCCACACCCCAGGAACGACCCTGCTGGACGAGTTACCCCCTCATTACTAGGCTACGTCTTAGCTGGCTTTGCCATGATATGTACGAACAGTTCGGATTGTATCCAACCATCTAACCAGCGCCGTAGCGCAGGGAAACTAGCCGTACTGAACCATGGTGCATCCACCCCTGCGAACTGGCGCACAAAGGGAAAAATCGCAACATCACTCAAACACGGTGTCCGTCCACCGAGATATGGGTCCTGAGTCAGTCTGCACTCAAGGTCGTTGAGTAAAACGGACTCGGCCTGTTCACGGTAATAACTCGAGGGATGCTCGGGATAACGGTCGGCGTATTTATAACGGTCTAGCCAGTGTTTAAACTCGCCATCGTTACGTTGCACTAAGGCAACTTGACTCGGCTCTTCGACATGTCGCAACCACCGCTGTGGATCGCTTTGCGATAGCGCCCACCGCATAATGTCTAGACTCTGATCGATCACGCGACCGTCTGCACACTGGAGCACGGGTACCGTCCCCTTAGGTGATATGTCCAGCATTGCTTGTGGCTTGTCACGCAAACTAATTTCAACTTGCTCAAACTCAATACCGGCAACTCGCAAGGCCATCCTCGCGCGCATCGCGTACGGACAGCGTCGATATGAGTACAGAAGGGTTTTAGACATCTAAACGGTATACCCTTGCTGCAGTACCAAAAAACAAATCATTCTTTTCATTTTCAGAATACGTCTCTACAACACGTTTAAAAGCATTCCAAATAACATGGTAATCAACAGACTCCCGGTCTGGAGGGAAATTACTCTCGAACATACAACGTGCAGGCCCAAACTGCTCAATACAATACTCGAATAGGGGCCCCCAAGCCTGCGCTAGCACTTGAGACGGCGCGGGACGCTCAAGCTGATTAAAGCCAAAGCCCAGATAACTCATGCCTAGTCCGCCGAGCTTCACGTATACGTTGGGACATTGGGCTAATTCACGCATCGAGACCTTCCATTGCTCGGTCGCCTCGCCCTCGTTCGCGAGATAGGTACGTGTCTTCGCAATCAGTCCGCCGATATGATTCAAGATAATGCGTGTATTTGGAAAAGCGCGCGCCAGAGACACCAGCTCTGGTATCTGATGGTGATAGATCATCGAATCAAAACTGAGATCACGTTTATCGAGTTCAGCAAAACCAGCTCGAAAATCTGCGTCACCTAGCAATCCAGGGGGTATTGCATATCGACCGTTATTCAGTGGGGGGTCTGCATCCCATTTGGTAATAAGCCGAACTCCACGAAAACGCTCTGATGCTGCCGCTATTTGCGCATCGAGTAAAGCAGCAATAGGCGCACCATAGGTTAAGTCAGCGGTGCCAACAATTCCGGCAGCGACTTGTGTTGCTCCGTACATCTGACTTGCACCCATTGCAGCCATTCCGTTGGCAAATTCAACTTCACCGAGCCTGTCCATCATCTCTGGAGCAGATTTACGATAATACGCGCCACATTCTACGAACACCGATGCACGAATATTGTGCCCAGACTTTGCATCTGCAATAAACTCAGGAAATAAATAGAGTTGCCCTGGCCTATCCCATAGGTGATGATGAGCATCAATGATAGGGCGCTGCGGATCAATGATGTCCTCGCGGAGCAGACTGCGCCACGCTGAATTGTCCTTATGGATATGCGGTGCTACAGGAGTACCGTCGGGATTGAGGTTCACACGCAAAGGCAGTTTACTAGGCATCAAGATCCCCTTTATATTTTTTTGAGCCGAGATAAAACTCAACCTCGCTAAATTTATCAGGAATTTGAGCTGCGTGAGAGGTACGTGTCTTAGCGTTCAGCAGACTGCCAAGGATCGGCGTATCGAGGGTTAGAAATGAAAGCAAAGTCGGTCAGGCTCTCTAGAAAAGCAATCAGATCCGACACCTCGTCATCACTTACCTCGAATCCCTGCAAGAACTCACTGCGCAGCGGGTTGGGCTGACCATATTCGACCGATGCACGGCCTGCACGTGCATAGTGACTGCGGATCACGCCTGCAAGAGTAGGGATGGATCCATCATGCATATACGGTGCGGTCAGTGCAATATTACGCAAGGTCGGGGTGCGGAACTTCCCGCGATCTGCATCTAGCCCAGTGATTTCGATGATCCCCGGGTTCGATTTGGGATAGCTCCCTTTACCGTCCACATCGTACAAGCCAGTGTTGTGAAAACCGAGCTCAGGAAAGGGCATGCGGCTGTGCTGCACATTGTCATTGAAATTCAACCCCCCATGGCAGTGATAGCACTCCATTTTTTCGCCAAAAAAAAGTGCCTCTCCGCGCTTAGCCGAGGCACTCAGCGCCTCATTCTTTCCCTCGTAGCGATATTGATCAAATGAGCTACTAAAGGAGACCAAACTACGCTGAAACGCCGCCAAAGCCTTGGTGACCGTTGATAACGAGTAAAGCGCATCATCTCCCTGCGCTGATTCTTTTGGAAACGCCTCAGCAAAGAGTGTCCGATAACGTGGCTCTGCTTTCAACCGTTCGAATAGCAGGTGCTCGCGCCCGGCCATACCCATTTCAACGGGATGTTCACCAAAAATCGGAATCAGGGCCTGAACTTCCAAACTATTCAAATTTGGATTCATCCAAGTCAAAACGGGTAAATAGCCAACATTCGCCAGTGACATCGCACTACGCCCACCGAGCGTACCGTCTATCCCTTTGGAGCGCGACTTGCCATCCGTAAACGCTTTTTCTTGTCGATGACATGTGGCACACGACATCGACTCATCCGCCGACAATCGCTTGTCGTAAAACAAATGTCGGCCCAGCTCTACTTTTGCAGCAGTCATCAGATTGTCGGACGGCACGATTGGCTCTGGTGTCCAATGCGGTAGATTCCAATCGTAAGCCGCAGCATGTGATGATGCGCTATCAGAACGCGCCTCGGTTTGGCCAATCGCAAGCCAAAGAATAGCGACCAACAATACACAAGCGTTAAAGACGCTTAAGTATCTCAGGTGACGCGGTCCCGAAAGATGCACCATCACAGTCCTTAACGCTACCTGATACTAAAGAACCGCTGTGAACCTGCAGCGTGACTTTCATACGGAAGTCCCAACGCTGCCATGATAGGTGGGCAATCTGCGTCCTTTAGAAAGCTCATACATCCAGGCGAAGTGCCCGCAGCATTAACATCGACATTAGCGTTCGTAAGCACGGCACCAATATCTGCAACAACCGCCTGCTTACTAGGGTCAAATTGTGCAAAACTCACTGTCAATCGATTGGGATTGGCACACGCAGTAGGCGCTGCTGTCTTTGATGGAGATGCGCACATTGTGCTTCCTAAGTGAACCGAGAAGCCCGATGCCGCTCCGGCGCCATGACCAGCACCTTGTGCCCCCCCGTGTCCATGCAGAGCATTGGTGCCGGCACTCGCCATATCCACTTTCAAAAACTTGTATCCACCCTGCCAGGTCCAGAACATGGCCGTGCTGCTAAGTGGCGCTGGAGCAGTTGTCGGATCGACGTGGTTGAGTTTGAACGGCACGCCAAGCGTAAAGCGCATACCAGTGTATTTGCCAGCGGGAACGCTACCCCGCACCGACGTATTCATTGGAACTGTGCCGTTGCGGCAGGGACCAGAGGCATTCTCAAAGTCCAGTAGCACAACATTTTCAAACTGCCAGGTCTTGTCCTGAGTCAGCGCGACAGCAGTTGCGCGACCTTGCGCGTCGATAAGCTCTACATCACTCACAAAAAAGCGAAAATCACTAGGTGTGATTGTCGACTTGGTTGTTCCAATATCTTTATAGCTTTGGCCACAAGAAAAAGGCTGGCCATTCACCTCGGCTGCGAACTTAATTTCAACAGGCTGCTGGGCCTGCGTTGACGTAGACGCAAATCCTACGCTCAGTCCAACAATTGCGATCACTTTTTTTAAATATTTCATGAATATTCCTTAATGTTGATGTTTCTTATCGCCGACTCTTGGTTTCTGCACCCACACCACGACTTTGACCTTCCCTGCTTGCTCAAATGTCAGCATCATCTCAAAACGATCACCTACTTTTAGGGGACGCTTAAGATCGCGCAACTGCACTTGATATCCCTCTTCTGCGTCATGTTTAAACACAATTGCTTGTTTGGGCGCTATTTGAATAGACTTCACGTCGACCCAAGTAATTTCGTGGTCGACGGAGTGTGTCTCGGTGCGAAAGACGGCCTCTCTCGCAATTGCCGTCTCAGCTGCCTGCAACGTATCTGCCGTGGCCCCGGTATTCTTCAACTCTTTGAAGTACACAGCATATTGGCCAGAGCTTTCTGGCTGTTCAACGGCATAGGGATGGTCAATGATGATCGAACCGGCCTTGCTTCCATGCCCATGCGCAATACCAGACAGCACAAAGTACGAACACAGACACCCAAGCAAAATAGACCAACGTTGTTGATGCATGACTTTCTCCAATACGTTTCCCCGCAACGCACCCAGCCAAGGGGTCGCACGGAGTGGGATCGCCGAATCGGCGAACTAACGAACAATCAGAGAGAGCTGGGAGGTGCGCGGGGGATGCTCAGAGCCCAACGTGTTTCCAACGCAGGCGGCAAGCCTACAGCACGCGGGTGAGGCACGGTAGGAGATGACACGGGTGAGAGCCAGACTTGAACAGGTGGCTTGTCACCTAACTGGAAGTTCCAGGCGCAGTATGCGCAATCGGACTGCCCTGTGGTACCGGAGTGATTCCGAGATTCGGAGTCAGTCTTGTCTAGCTTAACGAACTTAATTCCCGTCGTTGTACAAATTTCTACTAAGAAATCTTGTTCTGGCGAGACACTCAACACAACATGACTGAGCGCGGGCGCAGACAAGTTAAAGAGCATCACCAAAATGGCGATGCAGGCTAAAACACGTTTACGCGCGAGCGATACCAAGTTCATTCGGATAGTATAAATCAGGATTGGAAGCTTACTGGGGTTGTATCCCGATATCCCTTACAACCTTGCCCCAAATCTGAATCTCACGTGCGATGATTTCACGAAACTCAAGCGCGGAGCCACCAGCGGGCTCAGCTCCATCCGCTTGAATTTTCTCGCGTGCTGCAGGTTTTTTAAGAATGTCATTCACGACAAGGTTTAATTTCTGAACGATCTCATCGGGCACACCCTTCGGCGCAATCAAGCCATACCAAAGTGTGGCCTCATAGCCAGGAAATCCACTCTCCGCGATCGTTGGTACGTTTGGCAAGGCCTGTATTCGAGTTGGCGTGGTCACGGCGACAGCGTTAATCTTCCCAGCACGTACATGCGGCAATGCGCTCGCAGTCGCTGCAAAATAGAGATCAACTTGGTTGGCCATCAAATCCACTAATGCGTTTCCACCGCCCTTGTACGGAATATGCGTCATCTTGATATCCGCACGCTGATTAAACAGCTCATTGGCTAAGTGGATGACACTGCCTTGGCCCGAGGAGGCGAAGTTAATAGCACCAGGTGCCTTTTTGGCAGCTGCGATCAGCTCTGCGACAGTCTTAATCCCACTTTTGGGTGAAGTGACAGCTAACATGGGTCCGGCACTGACGCGCACCACTGGCGTGATATCGGTGAGCGGATCAAACTTCAGTTTGTACAAGCTCGGGTTTACCGTGTAGCTCGAGGAGATCAGAGTTAAGGTGTAGCCATCTGGCGCAGCAGCCAGCCCGGCTTCGACACCGATCAGCCCTCCCGCACCGGTGCGATTCTCGACCACCACAGGCTGGCCTAAGATCTCAGCCATCTCTTTGGCTATATAGCGCGCCAAAACATCTGCGCCACCACCGGCGACAAACGTCACAATGATGCGTATTGGCTTGTCGGGATAGCTGGCATGAGCCAAAACACTCGTTGTCAGCGCCGTGAGCAGCAAGCAGGCCTTAATCCACATCATAAATTTAGTCATTTGAATCTGGTTTGAGCTGAAGATGCAGGTATATTAGGCAAAGAGACAAATACACGTCAAACCCTCTTTTTCAATTTTCGCTGGGCGACTGATCTACATGAAAATCACAAAAATCGAACCTTTACACATCGGGCAATTCATGTTCGCCCGAATCAGTACCGATGCAGGTATCACCGGCTTTGGTGAAGCAGGCACATGGGGACACATCGAGGCCGCTGGGATCTGCATCAAGCGATTTGCAGAATACCTTGAAGGCAAAGATCCATTTCCAATCGAGCATCACTGGAACGTCATGCACCGCTTTAGTTACTTTCAGGGCATGGCAGAGAACGCAGCCATTTCTGCGATTGATATGGCCCTATGGGATATCAAAGGCAAAGCGCTCGGCGTACCAATATACGAATTGCTTGGCGGTGCTGCTCGAACCAAGGCGCGTATTTACGGTCATATTTACGAAAACACCATCGAGAAAATGCTGGTCGAGTGCGAAGTAAAGATGAACGCTGGCTTTAACGCTTTCGGTCACCTGAACCCATTCCTTGATGAGGGCAACGACAAGGTTTACTTCAAAACCCACATCAAGAAGATGCGTGATGCGATTGAGAATACAGAGCGCATGCGTGCTGTGGTTGGTGATCGCGTTGATCTCTTGATCGAAATTCATCGACGCTTAACACCCGCGGAGGCAATCGTCTTCGCTCGCGGCATCGAACATACACATCCTATGTTCATCGAGGATCCAATTCGCCCTGAGAGTAATGATGCAATGGCGCGCGTGGCCGAGAAAATTCATATCCCTATCGCAACAGGTGAACGCTTCTCTACGATCTATGAATTCGAAGCACTGATGGCACGAGGTGGAGTGGAATACGCACGCGTAGACTTATGTCTATGTGGTGGCATTACCGGCGCTAAAAAAGTCGCTGCGATTGCTGAAGCACATCAAGTACAAATCGTCCCGCATAACCCGCTCTCGCCGATTGGTCTTGCTGCATGCTTGCAGGTTTCTGCCGCGATTCCAAACTTTGCTATCCAGGAATACGCGACAGGTTTTGAAGCAGGCACCTTTGAGTCGCGTCCCGAGCACTTGGGCAGCAATATCGTCGACCATGTGCCGCTTCCAAAGGATGGCTTCGTTGACATTCCCACAGGTCCTGGCCTGGGAATGAATCTCCTACCGGATGCACAGAAAATCCGTCCACCACTGTTGAAGCCGATATCAATGCGTCCTCATTTTGATGGCTTTATCGTGGATCAATGACCTAAGACCAAGAAAAAAACACCCGCCGAGGCGGGTGTTTTTTTATTTGCGCTGGTAGAAGGAAAATCCTTCTTTCACGCGCTTGTCTGTTTTGCGAACGACTTTACCGTCAGAGTCTGTAAACTCGTAGGTGTTCTGTTTATCGTCTAACGAGATGATCCGAAATTGACTCGTCTTTCCGATGTAGCTGCTCTGGTCAGTTACACCAGCGATCGAATCACAAATCGTTTGCAATCTTGCAGGGTCATCAAGCTTGACGTTATTTTCTTTGAGGTAGTCAGGCGTCAATCTCTTAGTTCTTAGCGTTTGAAACAGCATGTCGCCCTGCATGGACCAATCTGAAGCACTACGCGTTACGCACGAAACAACTGTTGGACCAGTTGTCACTAGATATTGCGTCTCCTGGTTCATGGCGCCATTTGCAATGTAATCCTGAACGGTAATCACTTCTATTCTAATGTCCTGTGCAGTCTGCGATTGCTGTATCAACCAGCGCCCCACCATCTTATTGAAGTAAGGATTGTTGTTTTGCGCCAAGCTTGGTGCCGCAATCAAAGACAACATCACGCTGATGACACCTGAGAGTACTTTCTTCATGTACGGCACCTTTGCAAAGCGGCAAATTCAAGTCTAGTTAGAGACGCAAACACCACCCGATTGTCCATAACCGGAGGGACAGCTGCCACCACCATAATAGGCATAGCAAGCATTGCTGTTAGCGACGCATACGCGACCACTCTGACCATAATTACTCGGGCAACTTTGGCCCGAAGGTACAACGAAGGCATAGCCTGCACCGGAATTCGGCACGCAAGTCGTGCCACTCTGGCCATAATTGCTCGGACAGCTTTGACCCGAGGGCACAACAAAAGGTTGGGCGCGTGGCGCAGGGTTTTTGCACGACGCATGCGCTCCAAAAGACATCAACACTATCGCAACTGCTAGTAGAGCTTTTTTCATTTGGATTCGCCTTGATTAAAGTACAGCGCCGCTCAAGAGTTTTGACTTTAACTCTTGATACTCTGCATCACTAATCGCACCGCTATCAAACAGCGCTTTTGCCTTTTGCAGTTTTTCGAAGATGCCATCGCCATTTGAAGAGCGGTTGTTATCGGTATTGCCCATGCTGACCACCGTTGCGCCACTCGCTGCGCGACGCTCTTCCAGATCACGAATCCGATTTTTCTCTTCCCACTCTTGCTCTTTACCTTGCGCAAAAGAATAAATCTCGGTCGCAACCGCAGTTGGTACGCCATCGATCACGATGGGACGCCCTCCAGCGTTACTAAGAAAAACAAGCTTTGAGCCTGACAATCCAGGAATCGTGTTTTCAGACAGTTGAACATCCTTTAGGTCCTTCCACTGGTAGTCCTTCATGTTGAACCCACCAAGGATTGAGCGTCGAATTTGAATCAAACGACTACTCGTGATCGCGATCAGTTCACGGCGTGAAAAGAGCGCATGCACCCGCATCTGAATTCCCGTCGCAACAACGGTTTCCCCCTTGATGAGAGCACCCTGCAACTTAGTCTGAGCTTTTTGCGCCCGGGCATCGCTTCCAGCAAAAACCATCCAACAGTAAAACGCGAAAAACACTAACGCGCCGAGAACAGCCTCCCATCCCACCGGCACCCAAACTAAAAGAAATAAGGTCCACGAAAAAATAAAAGTAAGGATCTTGATAAGGCCGATCACGTCAATACTCCTGGGCAGATGAGTGTTAAGAGGCTCTGCGTATCGTGCAGATCGATTTACTAAAAATTTAGGAAATAATCATCACATTGGCTTGCATAGTAGCCCAGCCGCTACGGGCTTCAAAACGAACTGCCTAAGAAATACTTTTCTAATCCAAGCTAGCAGCAAGTCCGGCTGCGCGCACGACAGGATCTCGCGCAGACTTCATTTCACAGCAATCACGGCATCCAGTGCTACAGCGCCCGACTCCATCACCAGCACAGGATTGACGTCCATGCTCGCGATTTGTGGGTACTGTACGGCCACCTCTGAAATACGACACAACACCTCAACCAATGCTTCGCGATCATATTTAGGCCCGCCGCGGAACCCATCGAGCAAGATAGAACCTTTTACCGAATCCACAAGTTTTCCGGCCGAGTATCGGTCTAAAGGAGCAGAGGCCATCGCGACGTCCTTGTAGAGCTCAACCATCACTCCACCCATCCCAAACATCACCATGGGACCAAACACTGGATCACGATTAACGCCAACCAAAGTCTCGACACCACGCGTCAACATCGTTGCCACGAGCACGCCGTCTATTTGCGCACGTGGATAAGCAGCCTGCGCTCTTTGCAATAACAGGGCAAACGCATCTCGCAGTGCCGACTCCGTTTCTATATTTAAGATGACACCCCCAATTTCCGTTTTATGGGCGATGTCGGGGGACGCAATCTTAGCCACCACGGGGTACCCGATCGACGCTGCGGCAGCTGCAGCCTGATCAGCAGATGTACATACTTCCTCGCGCGTGATACTTACGCCATGCCGTTGAAGAAAAGCTTTAGCCTGAGCCTCGCTCGCCACCGGCATAGACAACTCCTGATGGGGCGTCGAAGGTAGCGCCTGACGCAAGCCTTCACCCCTTCGACCGATTTCACGCATTGCAGCGAGTGCTGCAATGGCACGTGTCGGATCTTCAAAAACAGGGATACCCACCTGTTCGAGTGCGCGACGTACGCCTGCTTCGCTGGGCATAATCACCATGATCATACGATCAGGATGTTTCTCTTTCAGAGCGATCAATGCTGCCTGTGTATTCTTGAACACTTCAGGCGCAAGCGCATTGTTAGCCAGGTACAGCATCAGCGTATCACCGGAGGTATGCCGCAAAATACAGTCACCTACCTGAACCGTTGCCGCGGGATTCGTCGCAACCTGTGCAGTCGTGTCATAAGGATTGCGACCCGTGCCATAGGGCAGGATGTCTGCAAGCTCATTTATCAAAGGCTGGGCAAACGGCACTAAAGTCAGTCCAAAGCGTTCGGCATCGTCTGCCATTAGTACGCCAATTCCGCCAGACACTGTCACGAGAGAGAGGCGATCGTTCACCGAGACACCCGAAATAACAATCAGGTATGCAATATCAATCATCTCTTCAATTGAACGCGCGCGCCAAGCGCCAGTCTCACGGAAAATTGTGTCGTAAACACGATCATCTCCTGCGAGTGATCCAGTATGCGTTGCCGCAGCGACAGAACCAACCTCAGACGCACCTACCTTCATCATCACCACCGCTTTACCTGCTTGTGATGCCTTGCGGATGGCTCGCCGTAAGAGTTCGCCGTTCTTACAGCTCTCCAAGGAAGCGCAGATAACCTTTGTCTTTGGATCCTCAGCTAAGTAATCAATACAAAGCGCAACATCCACATCGGCTTCATTGCCAGTTGCAAGCGTACAGCTCATGCCGATGCCGCGCAGATCAGCCATGACATACGCGCAGGAACCAAACGCACCACTTTGGGTAACGAATGCCACCTGCCCCGCGGCGGGTGCCGCACCGCGAGCAAAGGAGCTTGAAAAGGTACAAAATACGCCATGCGCGGGATTCAAGGCACCCAAAGAGTTAGGGCCAATCATACGCATACCAGCATCTCGCGCGATCGCCAATAAACGATCTTGTGCAACGCGCCCCTCCGCTCCAGCCTCGCCAAATCCAGAGCTCAACACCAGCAATACTTTGACGCCTTTCTTGGCGCAATCGCGTACAGCATCCTCAACCCGCGGGGCAGGAACAATGACGACTGCTTGATCGACCGGTTCAGGAATGTCACTCACCGATGGATACGCTTGGAGGCCTTGAATCTCTGGCGAGCTTGGATTGACAGGAAAAATCTTTCCTTTGAATCCGTACGTCTTTAAAAAGTGAATCGTACGTCCACTTAACTTATTACGATCACTCGATGCGCCGATGACTGCAACCGAGCCAGGATTAAACAGAAGTTCTAAATCATGCATAGTGTTACCTGGCATCCTGGGTAATGGTAGCTAAACGCTCGCGATGATACTGTCCGTCGCCGAACTCAAAATTCGCCATGAGTATCCGCTTGTTTAAACGCGTTGCCCAAAGCTCCTCTGTCATTCCCATCCCACCGTGCGTTTGAATCACCATGTGCGCGACCCTAGGTCCGACTTGTGAAAGATAAAGCTTCAAAAGCGACAAGTCACGATCCTGTATTCCCACGCCAGAGCGAGTAGCCTCAGCCTGTGCGGCGACAAAGGCGCGGAAGCACTCGTACCTAACGTACGCATCCGCAACATAGTGGCGTAATACTTGGAAACTTGAGAGGGTCACACCAAATTGCTTACGCTCAGACAAATAGCGTATGGTCTGCTCCAAGACCGAACCCATCGACGCGACCGCCTCTACACAAACAAATAATGTGCCAATTGCAAATGTACGATCAAGGGCCTTGCCGAGACCGTGTCCATGTGCAAGGACCTCAGCATCGGTTGCAGTCTGTCCATTGAAATTCAAACTGACGGTATACCTCCCGTCGATTCGCATTTCACGCGTCACTTGAACATGATCTGATCCAATGGGTATCAAGAACAAGACTGGGTTCGCCTCGCCCTGTGCGTTACCGTTACACGCGATTAGGTAATGCGTTGCATCCGGAACCTCCTCGAGACCCGACACTCGACCATTGAGAGACCAGTTCGCAGAGCTTGATTGTGCAGACAGACTCGTCTCCTCGTCTAACAGTTTGCAATAGGGATCTAACGATCTCCATACAGGCTGAAGTCGGATTGAACCATTAGAGATGGCTGTTAACAGCGCCTCTTTACCCGAAAACGTCACCTCAGATAAAAGTACTGCTGGTAAGCCCATTCCCGAGCAAACTGGCAAAGGTAGCGCGTAGTGAGAAACGCCTTCTAACAAAGCACAAAAATCAATGGTCGTACCGCCGAGACCACCATATACTTCAGGCACTAAGCACGCCGCCCAGCCCAGCTCGAGCGCCTCACTCCACTTTGCGCGTCGGAGCTCGAGCTTCTGCCCGAGATCGGTCACACCACTCGCATGCGTGTCAGCATCCTTCGCAAACCGCATTGCGGCATCGCGAAACTCAGATTCAAAAATTGGTTTAACAATGAAAGTCATGATGCTTAATGTCCAAACAGTTCGCGAGCCACCATATTCTTTTGCACTTCGTCACTTCCACCGTAAATGGTACGTACGCGCGAATAAAAATAGTTCTGAATCCATAGTGTCGCTTGTTCATTGCCGTCAAATGTCAGATCGTCTGACAAGGGCATCCGCGCAGCAAACTCCGGGCCCACTACCTCCGCACCGATCTCAGTGATGGTCTGATATAAACGCGAGCTCGTGAGCTTCAAGACTGAAGGCTGAGTGGTAATCGGCGTCTTATTCATCACGGCCTCGATCGCCTCAAGGCCGAGCTCTCGTATGCCGCGCAGTTCCGCCTCAACGTCAAGCAACTGCGACTCCAATGCCGCGCGTCGCGCCGAATGCTTTGGCTGCGAAAATTTGTCAGCAATTAGGCGTCGTGTACGACTCAGGTACTGAAACAACGGTGCCGTATTGGCCGAATTTAAGCGCTCACGCGCTAGCAAAAACTTCCCGTACTTCCATCCACTACCCACATCACCGATGCAGTCAACGAGTGGGACCTCTACATTATCTAAAAACACTTCATTTACATGTAGCCAACCATCGATCGTGCGAATCGGCCGTACCGTTATTCCTTTGGCCTTGATCGGTATGATCAGTAGACTGATGCCATCTTGCTTTCGCGCCTCTTCGGACGTGCGGACGAGCGTGTACATGAGGTCTGATTCCTGGGCATGCGAGGTCCAGGTCTTTTGACCATTGACGATGATTTTGTCGCCCCGAACCTCACCGCGCGTCTTCAGTGAGGCCAGATCCGAACCAGCGTTAGGCTCCGAATAACCTTGGCACCACCATTCGGAGCCATCCAAGATCCCCGGCAGATAGCGACTTTTTTGTTCGGGGCTTCCAAACTCAATCAGAACGGGCCCGATATGCCGCAGTCCATGGTGATACTGGGCAGGACAGTCATTCTCGGCCAGAACCTCTCCGTAAATCGCCTGCTGCTTCGGATTCCAACCAGTCCCTCCCACCTCCTTGGGCCAATTGGGGGCTCCCCATCCATGTCGATGCAATATTTGTTGCCAACGACTCCATGGTTCCCGGGATAGCTTTCGATTCTCAGCGACAAGTTGTCGAATATCTTGCGGACAATTTTTTCGGACAAAGTCTTCTACTTCCTGTCGAAACGCTTGATAGTCAATCTGCTCACTCATTTAACGACCTTTATAAACAGGCTTGCGCTTTTCCTTAAATGCCTTAAGCGCCTCGGCTGTATCTTCCGTCTTTCCAAGAGCAACGGTCATGTTTTGCTCAAATCGATAACCTTCTCGACGCGGCATGACCGCCGTGACCTGTGCGGCCTGCTTGGCGTAGCTCAGCGCGATTGGCGCCTTACTCGCGATGTCTGTCGCAATTTCCATAACGTAGGGCATCAACTCATCCGGTGGCAAACTCGCTTCGATCAACCCTAAGCGATACATCTCGTCAGCAGTCACTTTCATGCCAGTAAAAAACATTCTGCGCGCCCTCGACTTACCAAAGACGCTTTGAAGCATCGCAGTACCGCCTGCGAGCCCCACGTTGATTTCAGGCATAGAGAAGAATGCCGTATTGGATGCCACCCAAATATCGCAACTGTTCATCAATCCAAATCCGGCACCCATCGCAGGGCCATTCACTGCAGCAATCACGGGCTTACTGCATTCAATAATTGAATTACTCGCTTCACGTACCAATCGATTGTGCTTCCAATACGCTCCTGGCGTTGCCCCAAGATTTGGGCGTTCATTTAAATCTGCACCCGCACAAAATATTTTGCCCTTGCCGGTCACGACCGCGCACTTCACCTCGTCGTTGTCGTTGAAACTATCAAACACCTGAATGAGCTCACTACGCATCTGCGCATTTTGAGCGTTATGCGGCGGTCGATTAAGCGTTACCGTCGCGATACCGTCTGCAATCACAAGTTCTAATGTTTCTAATTCCATGATTTCCTCTCAATAAAAATATCTATCTGGGTCAATGCTACTCAAGCTGAATACTTGCACCATCTGCTTTAATCAAACGACGTAGACGACCCTCTTCGGCATCCAAAAATTTTTGATACTCCTGTTGCTTTAGGTTCGCATACGTCAACCCGGTTTTTTCGATCGCAGAGATCACAGCGGGATCTTTGAGTGCCAGCTCAATGCCTTCGATAATGGTCTTTTGCACAGATCCCAAGGTGCCGGTCGGCACAAAGAATCCAAACCAACTGCCAAACACGAGATCAATCCCAAGCTCTCTAAAGGTCGGCACCTCTAGGGCAGCAGGATGACGTTGCGCGGAAGCGATCGCGACCGCATGTAATTGCCCAGCCCGAACTCTGGGCATCGCAGACGGTCCATCAAAAATTCCCATGATCTGCCCGCCCAGCAAGTCGTTCATTGCAGGTCCCGTTCCTTTGTACGGGATATGCGTCATCTTGACGCCCGCTTCCATTGCGAACAACTCCGCAGCGATATGGGGACTTGAAGCATTGCCTGATGAGCCGAAGGTTAAGGCACCTGGCTTCTCCTTACCTAGAGCAATGACGTCGCCCAAGGTTTTGACAGACAAATTTGGATTAATCACCAACATGTTTGCGGAAGTGCCGAGCAGATATAAAGGGCTCAAGGCTTTCGGATCGTACGGTAATGATTTTTTAAGTACTGGATTGGATGTGTACCCATAGCTCGTCAGCAGAAGCGTGTAACCATCCGCTGAGGCACGGCTCACAAGTTGAGTCCCGATCACCGTCCCGCCGCCGGGCTTGTTATCGACGACAACGGGCTGACCCCAAATTTGCGAAAGACGTTGAGCTAGCGCTCGACCATAGACATCCGTCACACCACCAGGTGGATAGGGAACGACGATCGTGACTTGCTTTTCTGGATACTTTGCAAAGGATGGTGCGACACAAAATGACGCTACTAATAACCATATGACGAGTACGAATTTATTTCCCGTATTTTTTTTCATTGTTGCGATCCCTTGCGCTCTATTGTTTACCGATATTGGCTTGCTCTATCACCTTCTTCCACTTAGCTGACTCAGACTTGATCACAGCATCCATTTGCTCTGGCGTACCTCCTTTGACAGTCAACCCATTAGCCATCAATCGTTCACGGACCACAGGATCCTTTAGCACTGCGTTGAACTCCTTATTGAGTTTGTCGATGACAGCGCGCGGCGTCCCTGCTGGGACAGTGATGTAGTTCACCGGAAACGCCTGGTAACCCTTCAACGTGTCACCGATGGTCGGTAAATCTGGCGCTGCAGGCGTTCTCTCTTCTGTGGATACGGCTAATGCCTTGATGCGTCCCGCTTTGATATGCGATTGGTACACAGATAATGAATCAATACTCATTTGTACGCCACCGCCGAGGACCTCTGCAATCGCCGCGCCAGAGCCCTTATAAGGAATGTGTACGATATCCAGGTTGGCCATGCTCTTGAACAGCTCGCCTGCCAGATGGCTTGATGATCCAATACCAGAGCTTGCGAAATTAATTTTCCCTGGATTCGCCTTGATGTAGGCGATCAACTCTGCGACGTTATTGACAGGCAATTTGTTATTTACGACAAGCACATTGGCACCTGAAATAAGTTCCACCACAGGGGCAAAACCATTCACGGCGTCGTAGGGTAGCTTTTCCATCAGATAAGGATTGGTCATTTGCTGACCCGGAGTCGCAAATAGTAGGGTGTATCCATCCTTCGGTGCCGCAGCGACATAGGCCGCTGCGATCGTGCCACCGGCACCAGGACGATAGTCAATGACCACAGGTTGTCCAAGTCGCTTTGCGAGCGGCTCACTGATGATTCGAGCAGTGTTGTCCGCGCCGCCGCCGGGAGCGAAAGGCAACACAATCTTTACGATGGTATTTGGATAGTCCTGTGCGTACGCGCTTACAAAACAGCCCAGGGCGGCTACGAGCGTAGCAACCAAAGATCTAAAGTGCGACATGCGTTGTCTCCCGCAATAAATTGCTTGTGAGTTGTTATGCAACACATCATAAGCAATCTGCGGGCTCGACAACAAAGAAATTCAAGATGTGGACAACTAGCCTCAGTTGTCGGCTGTTGCGACGCAGCATTACGGTTGCGCCGCAGTTAATTACTGCACGACGATATTACGAGTGGTAATAAGATTTTTCCACCGATCGTTTTCTTTCAGCACAAACGCGGTGAACTCCTCCGGCGTATTACCTACGATTGTGATACCCAAGCTTTCCAACTTTTTGATGTTCTCTGGATCTTTCATCGAGGCAATCGCAGCATCACTCAATTTCTTCTTAATCTCCGGCGGGAGTCCTTTAGGTGCCGTCAATGCCTGCCAGCCATAAATCTCCATCCCCTGAACACCTGTCTCAGCAAAAGTCGGCACATCCGGCAAAGAGGGTGAACGTTTGTTATCTGTTATGGCAATTGCATGCAACCTTCCTGAACGAATATGCGGCAACACTGCATTAATGTTCGTCATAAAAAAATCAACTTGGCCCCCAAGCAAATCCTGCATCGCTGGTGCACCACCCTTATACGGAACGTGTAACCCTTGCGTATTGGTTTGTTGCCATAACAGCTCTGCCGCCAAGTGGTCAGACGCGCCTACGCCAGAGCTTGCGAAGGTAATTTTGCCCGGGTTAGCTTTCAATAACTCTAATACTTGAGCAACCGTACGCTCAGGTCGTTTTGGACCAGTAACTAAAACGTTATGGGCTTGAAATGGCAGGCTGATGTAGTCAAGTTCTTTGATAGGATCAACGGTCACTGACTTTAAAAGGTGGGGCGCCACTACAAAGGTACCGATCGAAGACACAAAGAGCGTGTAACCGTCCGGAGCCGCCCGACTCGCAAATCCGGCTGCAATCAAACCAGTCGCTCCGGGCTTATTCTCAACAACGATTGTCTGGCCAAATGTCTTTTGAAATGAATTTGCGAGGGTACGCGCCGCAAGATCTGTCGGCCCCCCCGCCGGGAACCCAACGATCATGGTAATCGGCTTGCTGGGATAAACGGTAGTCTGCGCGTAAGCGGAGATGAACCCGTTTAAAAGTAACAGACTAGCCACAATTATTTTTTTCATTTGCACTCCATTAATTGGTAACACGGTCACGACGTTTGAATGAACACCAATAGGCCAAAACTCGCTTATTTTGGCTTTGCATCTCCTAACTTCAACTGCATATAAGCCAGATCGAGCCAACGGCCAAACTTGGTGCCCACTTCGCGCATCAAACCCGTTTGTATGAATCCGAGTTTGGTATGCAACGCAATCGATTCTTGATTTTCAGCCTCAATCGCCGCAATCATCACATGCTTATTTAGTTGTCGAGCACGCTCAATCAACGCAATCATTAACAATTGCCCAAGTCCGGCACCACGCCGATCACGTCTTACATACACAGAATGTTCGACGGTGTAGCGATATCCATCGAATGCGCGCCAATCGCTAAAGCTAGCATACCCAAACACAGTATCTGACTCATCAACAACCACCAACACGGGATAACCCTTGTCCTGGCGGTCTATTAACCACGCTCGACGATTCTCTACATCAACAAGCGTATCGTTCCAGATTGCTGTCGTATTCTGCACCGCGTCGTTATAGATCAGCAAGATGCCTGACACATCATCAATGGTTGCATCACGAATATGCATGGTCTCTCCCGCGTTGAATCACGGCGAACAGCTATACAAAAGACATCGCTCGCGCAAAGCGATATGTTAAACGCAGCGCCACGTGCACGCACGACAGGATCAATTCTAAAAATATGACGTAAAATATTGTTATGTCTCGCATGTGACGGGAGAGCACGCAAAAAATTCTGTCTTGCGTCGCCGAAGGAGCAACCGCCCCGGAAACTCTCAGGTAAAAAGAACCGCCACATATCTGACACTCTGAAGAGCTGCCAAGCCGCACTGGTTGGCACACCGAAGGAGCAAGCATCACTCAAGACCTAGTCTTGAGTCTGCGAATCTCTCAGGTCCTGCACAGAGGGGGCGCACACTTGAATCGCAAGTGCGCTCACTTTTATTTGTGCATAAGGACCTATCTCATGTTTAAGAAAGTTGCCGTCATTGGTGGCGGAATCACGGGCGTCACCACAGCATATGCGCTCGTCAAGCGCGGTTTTGATGTCACACTCTTTGAAAAGCACCGTTACGCAGCGATGGAAACCTCGTTTGCCAATGGCGGTCAACTCTCAGCCTCCAACGCTGAAGTCTGGAATCACTGGTCGACTGTTTTAAAGGGTATTAAATGGATGTTTACGCGTAGCGCTCCGCTGCTCGTCAACCCCAAACCAAGCTGGCACAAGCTGAGCTGGTTCGCTGAATTTTTATCGGCGATTCCTAGCTATAAAGCAAATACGATCAAGACCACACAACTCGCGATCGCCGCACGTGAATATCTTTTTGAATGGGCTGCACAAGAGAAGATACACTTTGATCACCAAAGCAAAGGCATCTTGCATATCTACCGCGACAAGCGCGGCTTTGATCATGCAAAAACTGTCACGGAGCTGCTCAAGCAAGGTGGTCTCATGCGTCGCGCTGTCACGCCAGAAGAGATGCGTGCGATTGAACCTACTCTTGCAGGCACATACTATGGAGGCTTCTTCACAGAAGATGACTCTACCGGTGACATTCAAAAATTCACAACAGGCCTGTCGGAAACAATCGAGCGCCTGGGTGTAACTTGCAAGTATGGGCACGAAATCTCTCGCTTGACCTCGCATGGGCCAAGCACTGTGGTCAGCTCACTTACCGAAGCGGGTGAAGAGACAGAGCGCTTTGATGCCATCGTCATCTGTGGGGGAACGACTAGTCGCACCCTTGCCGCTCAGCTTGGGGATCGCATCAATGTTTACCCCGTGAAAGGCTATTCAATCACTGTTAATTTAAATGATGAACAAAGCCAAGCAAGCGCTCCACAAGTCAGTTTACTTGATGACGAAACTAAGCTAGTTACCAGTCGTCTGGGGCAGGATCGCTTCCGAGTGGCGGGAACCGCAGAATTCAACGGCTATAACCGAGATATCCGTGCCGATCGCATTGCTCCACTCATCAAGTGGGTGAACCAATGTTTTCCGTACGTTAATACACGCCACGTCATACCTTGGGCGGGGTTGCGCCCGATGTTGCCGAACATGCTACCGAAAGTTGGCCCAGGGAAACGCGCTGGCGTGTTTTACAACACGGGTCATGGTCATCTAGGTTGGACGTTGTCAGCTGTTACAGCCGAGGCGATCGCTACGAACATCATGCAAGCGCAAGGCTAGCGCTCCACGCATTACTGCTGAACGATACCTGCCTGCTCAATGGTTTCAGCGTATTTTTTTCTCAGATCTCGTAGCATGGCTTGCACCTCCGGGACTGTATTAATCGATACGCTGAAACCAAGCGCTTCTATTTGTTTAATGTTGGCAGGATCACGCATGATCTGCGCGACATCCTTATTGATTTTCTCGAGAATCGCTACAGGGGTACCCTTTGGCGCGAGAAGCCCTTGCCAACTCTCAATGTTGACATCGGGATAGCCAGACTCAGCCATCGTCGGCACATCCGGAAATACTGGGGATCGATAGTTCGTCGTCACAGCCAAGGCTCGCAACTTACCTGCCTTGATTTGCTCGGTCACCGCAGCCAAAGTGATAACTGTCGCGTTAACGTGACCAGCCATCGTATCAAGCGCTGCGGGAGCCCCTCCTTTGTAGGGGATATAGTTAACTTTGATTCCCGCTGCATTCGCAAAAACCTCGTGAGCAATGTGCGCAATGCCACCGCTTGTGGGTAGTGCAAGCGTGAGTTTGTCAGGGTTAGCTTTCGCAAACTCTACATACTCTTTGAGCGTCTTGGGCGCAAAATCTGGATTCGACACAAGCACTTGCGGGTTAACGACAAGTCGCATCACTCCCGTTAAGTCTTCAAAGGTATAGGGTGGGTTTTTGATCAAAATTGTATTGAGCACGATGGCATCGCTGTGTATGACCAACGTATACCCATCGGGCTTTGCTCTCGCGACCTGCGCAGCACCAATCGCGCCCCCAGCTCCGGTTATGTTTTCAACGACAACCGTTTGACCCCACGCACTGCTGAGCTTTTCGGCAATGAGTCTCGCAATTTTGTCGGTGCTTCCGCCCGCGGACACAGGAACAACGATCCGTACAGAGCGCTGTGGATAGCTATCGCCAGAAACTCCCTGCCCCAGCACGAACCCATGAAAAAAACAGAAAAGCAGAGCAACTCCAAATCCTGCAAATTGCATCAAGATATGTTTACTTTTCATGGCGCTCCCTCCGAATTGCACACGTAACTCTACCACCAACGTTTGGTGTCAGCACGGATGTAAGAAGGAGATCTGGGCAATAAAACAAAAGCCCCGCGTTGCCGCGAGGCTTCTTTTTTTACTTGGTGGGTCGGGGGAGACTCGAACTCCCGACCAACGGATTAAAAGTCCGCTGCTCTAACCAACTGAGCTACCGACCCCAAGCCCTACATTATGACTTTTTCATTATTGGCTGTCAAACCGAGGATTCGCGAGCAAGGATCTGCTCAAACTTAGTCCCCAGCGCGAGCAGTTGGCTGTCCTGACCATATGCACCGACGAACTGCACGCCGAGAGGCATGCCAGCATCGCCCTTTCCAAAAGGCAGGGTAATACACGGGACACCAAGCGTTGTCCAAACCCGATTAAAGGTTGATAAACCAGTGCCGGTTGATTTAAGAGGCGCTTGCCCAGGAGCGCCGAGCGTCAACACCGCATCCACCCCTAACATCGCCCGGGCAAACAACTCTTTGCACTTCTTGACGTGCGAAAGTTCTTTTGCGAACTGCTCATCAGTGATCTGCAAACCCGTCTCGATGAGTGTGCGGGTGGAGGCGCCCAACTCTGAGCCCTTGGTGCGATAAACGGACTCGTAGGATCGAGCAGCGTCATACGCCATGATCAACCGATTCGACAGCCCAAGCGCCAGAAAATCTTTTGCTGGTAAATCAATATCGACAATTTCAACACCAGCGGTCTGAAGCACATCACGCGCACGTTCCAACGCGCGCAGAGCATCTGCATCGGCCTCATGCGCCTCCGGTGAAGGATACCAAGCCACCCGCGGACGCGCAGGCGCTTGCACGACAGCCAAACCATCAATCAGTACGGACGACAGCAAACTAATGTCTGCCATGGAACGCGCCATCAGACCAATCGTGTCCATTGTGACGGATAACGGCCCAACACCCTCGAGCGAGACTTTTCCGTGCGACGGTTTAAACCCAACGATGCCACAAAAGGCAGCTGGACGAATCGTTGAACCACCTGTCTGTGAACCCAGCGCCATCGTTACCATATTGTCGGCAACAGCTGCGGCCGAACCGCTTGACGAGCCGCCAGGAGTTCGGTCGATATGATGAGGGTTTGTGGTTGGTCCAGCGTGTTGATGCGCGAATTCGGTCGTTACCGTTTTCCCCATGATAAGGGCACCGGCAGCACGCAACTTCGCAACAGCGTATGCATCTCGGTTCGGACGATGGCCCGCAAACGCGGCCGAACCATAAGTCGTTGGCATATCTTCTGTGTCAAAGATATCTTTCACGCCAATCGTCACGCCCGCCAGGGGCAAATGAGAGGTGTCGGCTGGCAAAGCGGCAAGCTGATTTCGGACCTGCTGCGGGTCGTGCCAAGACCACGCGCGCACCAACGGCTCGCGAGATGCAATCCGAGCGAGTTGCTCTTCTAAAATCTGTGAGGGAGACCGTGCTGCCACTTATCGAGCCCGCGAAATACGTACCTCAGCACCTCGGCGCTTAACTTCCAATCCCTCAGACGGAAGGATGCGCAAGCCCTCCAGGCCTTTTATGTAGCTCGACCCCTGCATCTGCATGACGCGAATTTTGTTACGCATCACGACTGGGTTGTGCACCGGCATACCAAACATCCAGACCTCGTCCAGAATGCGTGCCGAGTTAAATTCACCAGTATGGTTTGCAGTCGGGCCTAAGCACAGCATGTGCCCTTCACGACCAAACACAGGTAGCGCATCCAGTTCACAGGAGACAGTCCAAGTCGTACCGCCTTCATAGCGCCAACCGGTGTTTAAGTCCCACCATGCATCACCCTGTGGCAAGTAGACTTGAATTTCCTTGCCTGGCTTCATGGCTGGCGCAACCAATAAGGCTGGTCCAAGCATGTATTGCGTATCCCAACGTTGCGCCTCGGCATCTGCCGGAAACGACAACGCCATTGATCGCTGCACCGGCAAGCCGGTACGCGCAGCATCTTCAATTGCACCCAGCACATAAGGGATTACGCGATAGCGCCATTGCAACCAAGACTGAACATGCGCACGCGTTGTTTCGTCAAACGCTGTGGGTAATAAATCTGGGTGCGCCTGGAATGCGAAGTTTGCGGAGAATACGGCCATCCCGAGCCAGCGCAGATATAACTCTGGTGTCATCTCAGCGGTAGGCATCCCCGCATTGCCGAGGGCATGCATCTGCACTGGAACACCGCTTGCACCTATCGACAGCGCTGTGCGCAAGGTGTGCTGCAAACCACCCCAAGTATTAGGTACACGGGGTGCAGTCTGCCATAACAAGCGCTGAGCACCCGCAAACAAATCAGAACTAAACACGACACCTTCTGGCGGCACTTTATGGCCGGCAGCTGCGTCAAACAACGCACGACGCGCGAGCGCAGGGTAAAGCGACCGCAACACAGCGCCGCTCTCACCGCCACGCGCCACGATATGATCAGGGATGTCGAACTGCACATCACAGGCTGTCGCACCGACACCCTCTTCTGCGAGATGACGATGACGTTCAGACCAAGTCTTCATCGCGTCGCGATGCGTTAAGTCAATCAGCCCAAAAGGTTTACCGCCTGTTGCAGCAACACCCTCAAATATGTGCGCCGCGCCGCTCTCGCCAACAAGTAGCCAGCCTCGGTCTTCGAGCTCTGCGAAGATCGTGGACTCGGCCAGCGCAGCAGGAATCGTATGCATGCACAAATGCGTGGCATGCTTTCCAAATTGATTCAACAACTGTTTCGGGCTCGGGAAACGCTCCGCGTCCCACTCGGGAAGGAGCTTGGAGTCTTGATAAGTCCATGCGGCAGGCGGCAATAACAACACGCCGTCAACCGCAAGGCTTAAGCGACGAAACTCGGCAATGAGTTCGGCCGTCTGGGATGCATTATGGCTGCCGTGCTGCTCAATCCAAACGCCCATCGACCAGAGGGAAGGCTGACCTGAACGGCCTGTGAGCTGCGTGTATTGGTTCAGTATCTCGGTAGGCTCGCCAGCAAAAATAAAGATGTCGAGCGTCTCATCTTCTATGGCGACCAGGTACTCAGAGGCAGACTCTGCGCCGAGGTCGTGCTCTACACGACCAAGCGTGTTGACATAAACGCCCCAACCATTCGGACTCCATGCCAATGGCAACGCGCGATGGTCAGGCGCATCCGAAATAATCGTTTCACCTCGACGATCTAAATCGCCAAAGGTTTCACCCAACCCAAAAATCTTTTCGCTTCGCTTGAGGTCAAAACCCAAAGACCAAAGCTCGTCCGAACGAGCAATACCCGACTCAGAAAGCGCCAACACCGTTTTGCCTAGACGCTGGAGGGTCAGTTTGAATGGGTTAGCCGAAATATCAAGGCTCACATCGCCCTGCGCGAGTCGCCAACCCTTTTGTGACCCTTTCAGAGGCTCCATGATGGCTTCGCCAATCGCTTCTGGGCGAGCCAGCAGGACTTCCGCATGCACGCGCGCTCGCGCGCCCGGCAGAATATCTGCGGCGACAGCTTCGGGGCGACCGCAGCGAATCCGAAACACGCCGGGTGCATGCGGTTCAACAACGAGTCTCATCCCCGCACCTGCGTCGAATACAAGCTTGGTAGGCAGCGTATCGACTAGTTTGAGTGAATCTAGGTGCATGTTCAGCGCGTGGGTATAAAAGCGACCAAAGGCGCTATTTTGACGGATTTAAGTATTTTAATAAACTCAGCCCGTAATCTGCCGGCTTGCGTTCACGTTTTTCTGGGGCGTTTCGGCATTTACAGTGCGATTTCAGCGAAAAATAGACCAAAAACAGACGGTTTTTCGTTGAAATTCACTTAAATCTGACTAATTTTGTCGATTATATCGGTTTCTAAGGGCAAGGGTTCACTGTTTAGCGCTGCAGCGACCAAATCTCCCGCCAAACTAGACCAAGTTAAGCCACGAGACGCAAAGCCCGCCAACGCCCATAAACTCCGGTCTTCATCAACGGCACCCATTGCGGGCAGTCGTCCGGGCAGCACCGCACGCCACCCAGCCCAGCCATTCGTCGTCATGGGGTCCAAATCGGTATCCACTAGTTGCGTACCGAGCAAACCATTGGCTCGTTGCAAATTCTCCCTCGCACCACTTGGTGTGACACACACTCTCTCAGCGCCGTGCAAATAGCTACTGCCCGTTACACACTGCCCCCCAACGGCCGGCAAAACATACCCATCACCGGAAACAATACAGTGCGGCCCACCCGAAATAGCGCCCTCGGGTATGTAAGTAATTTCGCCACCCAATTGATGCATCGTACGCAACCGCGCATGATCTGACAGTAAACCACTTGAACTCAAAATATCTTGTGTCGCACCCGCCGCAGCGACAATGACCACTGGCGCCTCATCTAATACCTGACCAACTTCATCAAGCACCTGCCATACCGCGCCGCGACGGTTCACGCGGTGCACGCGCGCGACACGACGAGAAATCTCGGTTCGGCTCAGCAATCTGTCAATAAATGCTTCGGGCTGAACGCGCACGGCCATTGGAAAATAAATACCGCCTCGGTTTAGTGTCAGTCCTGCGATCGCACTTGCCTGCTTGGCATCGACAAAGCGCGCCCATTCTGAGGGTAAACGTAATCCCGACACCACACTCTCCAAATCTACGACTCGTCCAGACGTACGCGACAACTGCAGAGCACCACATTGTTCAAACACCTCAGTACTCAAATGTCCCCAGCGGTGATGCGCCCGCAGAGTTCCGGCGCGAGACAGGCGCGCACGAATATCATCATCGCGCGTAAGCATGGGCGTTAGCGCCGCCGCAAGATGTCCTTTATGCGGGCCCTGTAAGGCCGAGGATCCCTCAAGAACTCGCACGGTCCAGCCACGCAAGGCAAGCGCGAACGCGACGCCCGCGCCCGCGAACCCGCCACCGACTACGACCGCGTCTCGAGGGCTTTGGCAGGAGAACGACAAGGAAGACTGCGTCCGTGGATCCACACGCGACCAAATTCCATCGCGCAGCGCACCTTGCTTCCACAGCGTTGTATCTCGATCGCTCAAAGTATCTGCCGCTTGACCAACAGACGACCATGGCATGAGTAGTTTGCCGCCAGGCATCAATAGTTTTGACGCTATCGCAAATATTGCGTCGACCTCTGCAGCAGGATCGGTACGTAAAGAAGGGGGCAACACCACTGCATCCGCACGCACCGACAAACGCCCTAACATGGTGGCTTCGTGACCAACAGCCAGTGTGAGCGTTACCTGCATTCCAGCGAAATCAAACCGATGTATACCCAGGAGATCCAACGGCCACACGTCCACTAATTGGTCTACGTATGAGCCTAACTCTGGCGAACATGTTTGTAACAACCGAGCGCGCAATGTGCGCGAATCAACAAGCCGGGGAACTACCCCTACAACATGAAGACGGGAGCAGCGCTTCGGAGCGCGGTGCCAGGCATCCCAAAGATGTAAAAATAAATGACCATCTCCAAAGGACGCGTCAACGATGGTGTATTCGTTACGCGCCGCCCACACGTGCGGCACACTTAGTTCAGAAAAGAGCGGTGCAAAGGAAATCATTCCGGACGCAAAGCACGACGCAAAATTTTTCCAACATTACTCTTAGGTAGCTCCGAACGAAACTCAATGGTTCGCGGACACTTGTAACGACTCAACTCACGCCTGCACCAATCTTGCACTGCCTCTTCGGTCAGCTGCGGATCCGCTCGCACCACGAACAGCTTCACCGCCTCGCCAGACGCCTCATCGGACATACCAATCGCCGCACACTCCAATACGCCGGGATGGCCAGACACTACTGCTTCCACCTCGCTGGGATACACATTGAAGCCCGACACAACGATCAAGTCCTTCTTTCGATCAACTAAAAAAACATATCCATGCGTATCCATATAACCGATATCGCCGGTACGAAAAAAACCATCAGATGTCATCGCTGCACGCGTGTCCTGTGGCGCATTCCAATACCCCGTCATCACCTGCAGTCCGCGCACAGCAATCTCGCCACGCTCACCTGCCGCGAGCGGACGCCCTTGCTCATCCAGAATCTGCACCTCTGTGGACGGCAGGGGTAAACCTATGCTCCCCGAGTACGCTGTGGCATTCGTTGGGTTCGCTGTCACAACCGGCGATGTCTCCGACAGACCATACCCTTCGATTAAAGGACGTCCGGTCACAGTAGCCCAACGCTGCGCAACCGCTTGCTGAATTGCCATGCCGCCGCCGAAAGCTAGGCGCAAAGGCCGAAAATCTAACGCCGCGAATTGCGGTTCATTCAAGAGAGCATTGAACAGAGTATTCACTCCAGGGAACACGTGAGGGGGATCTTTCCGCCACGCGTGAAGTAGCGATGCGCGATCGCGCGGATTAATCACGAGGACGCTTTTCATCCCAGCGTGCAGTGCATAGAACCCACAGACAGTCATTGCAAACACGTGATAAAGCGGCAAAGCGGTCAGCATCGTGAGCGGCTTGGGTAATAGATCACCGAGTGCTGGCTGCGCGACTGCTTGAACTTGTAAAACGTTTGCCACCAAATTGCGATGTGACAGCATCGCCCCACGAGGCACACCTGTTGTGCCGCCCGTGTATTGCAGTGCTGCCAAGTCGTCCATGGCGATATTGGGTGCCTGCCAGGGCAAGTCGCGCCCTAACCGCAACACAAACCGCCAGGGCCAGGCCCCCACCATCGGCTTTTTTGGACCGAGTTTTTTCAAGTGCCGTGCACCAAAATTAATGACGGCTGATTTCAGCGCCCCCAACATATCACCTGGAGAGACGATGACTCGATGCCGCAAGGCATCACAATCCGTCAATTGCTCGAGCGTATCTGCCACGCTCTCAAACACCACGATGACACTCGCACCGCTGTCACGCAACTGGACGCCAAGCTCCCGAGGCGTGCAAAGCGGATTGATATTGACCACAACGCATCCAGCCTTCAGGACTCCCAGCAAAGCAACAGGGTATGCCAAGACGTTTGGCAACATCAGTGCCACACGAGCCCCCGCCTCCAAACCGAGAGACTGCAACCACTTGGCAAAAGAGGCAGACTCTTCAGCAAGCTTTGCATAAGTGAGCTGCGCCCCAAAAGACTGCATCGCCACGCGCGATCCGTACCTCTGACAAGCCTTCTCAAGCAAATCAACCAGAGAGGCGTAGCCATCCGTTGAAATCGTCGACGGAACGCCCTCGGGGTAACTATTAATCCATGGTGCCTTCATGGTCTTTCATCAACTCAAAAGTGTGGGGTTTAGAACGTCATTTTCATCGATAATACTGGGAGACATTGTTCCCAAAAGTGATTTGTATGAAACTTCTTGAGCCCTTTTTGCGCTGGCAGTCTGAAATCCAGGCCATCCGACGCGATATTCACGCACACCCAGAACTTTGTTATGAAGAAAGACGGACTGCAGATGTCGTAGCCGAAACCTTACAAAAATGGGGCATTCCCGTTCACCGCGGCTTGGGCGGGACCGGAGTGGTGGGCATCATCACGGGCCGTACTGCAGGAACGCGGGCAATTGGATTGCGCGCCGATATCGACGCACTGCCTATGCAGGAACTCAATACGTTTGACCACGCGAGCCGCCACCCTGGCAAGATGCACGGCTGCGGGCACGACGGTCACACCGCGATGCTGCTTAACGCGGCACGCTACCTTGCTGAAAACAAGAACTTCGACGGCACGGTTTACGCTATTTTTCAGCCTGCCGAAGAAGGCGGTGCCGGCGCTAAGCGCATGATGGACGATGGCTTGTTTAGCAAGTTTCCCATGCAGGCGGTTTTTGGGATGCACAACTGGCCCGGCTTGCCTGTCGGGCAATTCGGGGTGACGGCTGGCCCAATCATGGGCTCCAGCAACCGCTTTTCAATCAAGGTCCGCGGCAAGGGTGGCCACGCCGCGATGCCGCATCTGGGAATAGATCCCGTCATGACGGCCGTGCAAATTGCGCAGACACTGCAAACTGTCATCACGCGCAATCGACACCCACTTGAGGCCGCGGTGCTGAGTATTACGCAGATTCACGCCGGCAGCGCCGACAACGTAATACCCACCGACGCAGTCATGGCCGGTACGGTACGAACCTTCACCCTTGAAACGCTAGATCTCATCGAAAACCGCATGCGCGAGGTCGCTCAGCACACGGCAGCCGCGATGGGGGCAGAAGTTGATTTTTCATTTACTCGGGTTTATCCACCCACCATCAATCATCCCGCTGAGACCGCATTTTGCGTAGAAGTCATGCGTGAAATCGTTGGTACGGAACAAGTAAACGACCACGTCGTGCCCACCATGGGCGCCGAAGACTTCGCTTTCATGTTGCAAGAAGTGCCCGGCTGCTACGTCTGGATCGGCAACGGTATGGGAGAGCATCGAGAGGCTGGTCATGGCCTCGGACCGTGCATGCTGCATAACGGATCCTATGACTTTAATGACGACTTACTACCGTTAGGTGCGACTTACTGGGTGAAACTGGCCGAAGCCTGGTTTAAGCGATAAGCCGAATATCAGGGTAGTATCTCGGTCAATTAAGAAAAGTAGGTCATCTTCGCATGTCTCAACCCCCTCTGACGAGCGCCTCTCCTTGGCGCGACAAACTCAATGGCATGCTTTTTGTCGGGCTTCTCGCAGCGGCAGTCGTTCAGCTTGCGGGCATTCCCTTTATCAAAACGCTAGGATTCAGCCCACTGGTCGTTGGGATTGTCTGTGGCATGCTGTACGGCAACTTCTTGCGCGGAACTATGCCTGCAGAATGGGGCGCTGGCGTCCACTTTACGGCACGCAGACTTTTGCGTGTTGCCGTGGCGTTTTATGGTCTAAACATCAGCATCCAACAAATTATCGAGGTCGGATTGCCCGGTCTAGTTGTGTCGGTTGGCATTGTTGTGGGCATTCTTGGGCTGGGCACACTGATTGGCACCCGAGTACTGAAACTTGATCGCGATACAGCAATGCTGACCGCATCAGGCAGCGCAGTGTGCGGCGCTGCCGCCGTCTTGGCCTTTGAATCGACGCTCAAGTCAGCCCCTCACAAAAGCGCGGTTGCTGTTGCAACGGTGGTGCTGTTTGGCACGATATCGATGTTCTTATACCCGCTGCTGTATCAAGCAGGTTGGATCGACATGGACACGCGGGCATTCGGGATTTTCCTCGGGGGCGCAGTGCACGAGGTCGCCCAAGTTGTTGCTTCCGCCAGCAATATTGACCCTGCAACTACAGAAATTGCGACGATCGTCAAAATGACCCGCGTAGCGTTGTTGATCCCGATTTTGCTATTGGTTGGTTTGTGGCTGCAGCGTACAGCCATCGCTGCAGCCGCCCCGGGTACAAAAAAACCTAGCCTGCCCATCCCTTGGTTCGCGATCGGGTTCCTGGTGCTCGCTCTCATTCACTCCGCAGGGGTCATTCCGCAAAACGTTCTCCAGATACTGCGCGCCCTGGATATCTTTGTCTTGACCATGGCAATGACTGCGTTGGGAATCGAGACACGATTTGCGCAAATGCGTCAGGCAGGTCCTCGCGTCATGGCTCTTGGCGCGATCTTGTTTATACTGCTCGCATGCGGCGGCTATGCATTGGTCAAAATTGTGACCTGAGCTTGCATGGTTTGAGCCACACGCAGTTATTGACCCTCTCGTTGGCACGGGCTCCCCATGACGCAAACCACTACCGACACGCCCGTCACCGCTCGGAGACTTGATCCCGAGGATGCACAGCTTGCGCTCGCTAAAGTGCAAGAGCTTTTGCAGCGCCATGAACTGGTCGAGAACCTCGTTCACCGTCAAGAAGAAAGCGATCAACGTGCCGATCTAGTTGAGGGGTTGTTACAGCGTCAGCATGACGCAGAGCTCACTGCACTGGTTAACGATCTGCATCCTGCAGATATTGCCTTCATCCTAAGCTCTGTTCCGAACCTAGAACGTCAAATGATCTGGCGCTTGGTAAGTGCCGAGCACGATGCCGATGTGCTGCTTGAAGTTGACGACTGGGTTCGTGAATCGCTGATTGAGGCCATGGATCGTAAAGATCTGGTGGCCGCCACCGGCAGCATGGATGCCGACGAGTTAGCAGATCTCGCACCAGACCTGCCAGCTGACGTGGTGGCGGAAGTACAGAAGGGCCTGACAATTGAAGAGCGGGCACGTTTGATCGAAGCCATGGGCTACCCAGAGGATAGTGTGGGCGGCATCATGGACTTCGAAATGGTGCGTGTGCGCGAAGACGTTACTCTGGAAGTCGTGTTGCGCTACCTGAGACGATTGCCCGAACTGCCCGACCATACAGATCAAATTTTCGTCGTCAATCGTTCTGACAAACTGCTAGGCACACTCACCTTATCCGCTCTACTAGTGAACGAGCCAGAGATAGATGTGAGTCAAGTAATGAGCACAGAATATCTCTCGCTCAGCCCACTGGACTCCGACTCTGACGCTGCAGGTGCGTTCGAGCGATATGACCTGGTCTCGGCACCCGTTGTGGACGATCTGGGCCGCCTAGTTGGTCGCGTGACTATTGCCGAGGTTGTGGATGTGATCCGAGAGGACTCGGATGAACAGGCACTGTCTCGGGCAGGTATGCAAGAGGAAGACATTTTTGCGCCCGTCACCATGGCCCTGCGCAACCGCGCACCTTGGCTCATCCTGAACTTATGTACAGCCGCGACAGCCTCTTTTGTTGCCTCCCTTTTTGAAGATACCGTTAGTAGCATCGTCGTACTGGCATTTTTAATGTCAATCGTGGCAGGTATCGGCGGCAACTCGGGTAATCAAACAATGACCTTGATTATTCGTGCACTCGCTGTGGGACGAGTGACACCGAAAAACGTGTGGCCTCTAGTCAAACGTGAAATGCTGGTGACCTTTCTGGTGGGACTGCTCGGCAGCACCATCGCTGCGATCTTTGCTTGGATCATTTCGCATTCGATTGCGATTTCGCTAGTCATGATGGGCGCTATGATTTGCAATATGCTCGTAGGCGCGACCATTGGAGTACTTGTGCCAATTGTGCGTACACGCTTGGGCAAGGATCCGGCCATGGGTTCCTCTGTGCTACTGACGTTTGCTACAGACTCGCTCGGATTTTTTATATTTTTAGGCCTAGCAACTCTGTTTTTGATCTAGTCAGACCGGTATTAATTTAAAGTTTGCGCCGAGGCCAGTACACGATTCACGTGTGTGCCAATTCGACCTACATCCATGCCGTAGACGTGAATGGATACTGCAGGCTCAGACGCCTGATTGCCAAGTCGATGAATGAATTCAAGCCCTGCATGACCGCACGCGCTATAGCCAGGCTCGCGAGTGAACTGGCTCATGAGGTACGCGTGACGATGTGCGCTATCCCATTGATAAAACCCCTCGGTTAACTCACCAGACAAAATCCGATACGCACACCACGCATAATGCGCATGGATGGGGCTGAACTGTTGAGAACCCCACACCAGTCCCACCACGGTGAAACGGCCAAGCGGATCAGCGTGCAATACGTGGCGTGTGTAACTCTGTGCAGACCGTGGGAGCGCTAAGATAGCAGCACATAAGTCAACGGAGGCACGTTGCCCAAGTTGCTGACCGATTGCCTGCCGCATCCGATAGGGTACTAAGTCCGGTTCGCTCAAACACGCAGCCTCGAGGTCTGCCGACAAGCCCGGCACAACGGTATCAAGTAAAGAAAACGGCAGGCCAGAGTCCGAATGGGATTCCTGATTGACCTGCCGGCCAGCACGCTGCTGAGAGAGGAGACTAGACATATCGTCATGATAGTTAGCCTCACAAAGAAATAATTTGCTATTTTTGTTATTTTTATTATTTAATTAGAATTAAATTCTAATTTTTTTTTAAAAAATAGATTATTTATGCAAATTGACAAGAAAGACCGAGAAATTCTTCGTTTAATGCAAGAAGATGCGGGCCTGTCGCTGAACGATTTAGCTGCGGCCGTGAACCTCACCCCGACACCTTGCTGGAGACGCATCCAAAAACTGCAGGCAGACGGAGTTATTCAAAAGCAAGTCGCGCTTTGTGATGCGCGCAAGCTAAACCTTGGACTCACAACATTTGTCACAATTCGTACCAGTCAACATAACGAACAGTGGATGCAACGTTTTGTCGACGGCGCAACAAGCATCCCAGAAATTGTTGAGATTTATCGCCTAAGTGGCGATGCTGACTACTTACTGAAAATTGTCGTACCTGATATCGATCGTTACGACAGCGTCTATAAAAGACTCATTCGAGCAGTCGATTTGCTCGACGTCAGTTCCGCCTTTGCCATGGAAACCATTAAGTGCACCACCGCACTTCCACTTGATTACGCGCAATAACTTAACGCTTACTCATCACGGCGTCCGGCTCTGACATCCAAGCTCGTAGTAGCGTGTATGTCACAGCGAGTGCTACGGGCCCGATAAATATCCCGATCAAACCAAATCCAAACAAGCCGCCAATTACTCCGGCAAAAATCAAAAGTAACGGCAGATCAGCGCCTCGCTTGATCAACATCGGGCGCAAGATATTATCCAGACTCACGACAACTAGGCTCCACACCAACAAGAAGGTGGCCCATCCCGAGTTGCCCTCCCAGTACATCCAAGCAACTGCAGGAAACAACACAAGACTAGGGCCTATCTGCGCAATACATAACATCAACATCGCGGCAGACAACACCGCAGCAAATGGTACGCCAGCAATGACCAGTCCGAGTCCGCCCAGCGCCGTCTGAACCACGGCAGTGACACCAACACCAAGGGCCACTGCGCGAATCGCTTGCCCCGCCAACACGACGGTATCTTGCCCACGCTCGCCAGCCAGCCGTCGGCCAAAACTTTTCACCATTTTGGCGGCGTCCTCTCCGGACGCATACAAAATAGCAGCGATCACAACAACCAAACAGAATTGGATCAACATACCGCCCAAACCACCGAACTGCGACAGCAACCACTTACCAGTTGAGCTCGCATACGGCGTGATGTGCTCAAGAATGCCGGACGCACCGCCCGCAATTAAATCGCGCCACATCGTCGCGATTTTGCTCCCCACATACGGAATCGACTCAACCCAGTCAGGCGGCGCAGGAATACCGTTATCCATCAGCGTATTCCAAAAGGCAGTCAGTTGATCAGAGCGATCCGCGATGGTTGTGATCGCCCACCACAACGGTGCCACGAGCAAAAACAGCATGCCCACTGACATCACAGCCACAGCCGGCGTACGCCGCCCACCGAACAGTCGCACGAGTGAGGTAAACCATGGCCATGTCGCAACTACGATCATCGTGGCCCAGACGGTTGCTGCAAGAAAGGGGCTAAGCACCCACAGCGAGAGGGCCAGCAAGCCGACAATAAAAACAATTGCTAGGGTGCTGCGTGTCAAATCATGTTGCATTGTCGGTGACCACCCTAGCAAATAAGGTCTTATTTAAGCTGCCCGTGGCAGTGCTTGTACTTTTTACCGCTGCCGCAAGGACATGCGTCATTACGACCGACCTTCGGCAAAATGTTTCGTACTGTTCCTGGGTGATCAGAATTCGGTGCAGCGGCCTGCTGCGCTTGCTGATCAGCTTCTTGATAATCACTGTGTTGATACTGCACGTTCTGCATCTGCGCCGCTTGAGCCGCTTCCTGCTCGGCCTGCTCGATTTCCTCTTGCGTCTGTATACGCACTGTCATCAACAGACGAATGACGTCATCACGCACGCGATCCAACATATTCGCGAACAATTCAAACGCTTCGCGCTTGTATTCTTGCTTGGGGTTCTTTTGTGCGTAACCACGCAAATGAATGCCCTGACGCAAATGATCTAATGCCGACAAGTGTTCGCGCCACTGCGTATCGATCACCTGCAACATCACCGAGCGCTCAAATCCAGCCCATGACTCAGCGCCGACCAACTCTACTTTCTTCTGGTAGGCTGCGCGTGCTGCCTCGAGGACCTTTTCTAACACATCCTCATCGTTGATACTCTTCGTATCCTGAACGATTTGAGCAATCGGCAACGCAATTTGCCAGTCCGACTCAAGCGCCATTTGCAACGCATTAATATCCCACTGCTCTTCAACCGAACCTGGTGGGACATGCTTCGTAACCAAGTCTGTGAACGCACCATCGCGCAAGTTGTCGATTGTCTCAGAGATCGTTTGTGCCTCGAGCACTTCGTTACGCTGCGCATAGAGAACCTTGCGCTGATCATTGGCTACGTCGTCATACTCAAGCAACTGCTTGCGAACATCAAAGTTACGTCCTTCAACCTTGCGTTGCGCTGTTTCAATGGAACGCGACACCATACCGGCTTCGATCGGTTCACCTTCGGGTAATTTCAGGCGCTCCATGATTGCGCGCACACGGTCGCCCGCAAAAATACGCATCAAGGGATCTTCGAGAGAGAGATAGAAACGCGAAGAGCCTGGATCGCCCTGTCGTCCGGCACGACCACGCAGCTGATTATCGATACGTCGAGATTCATGACGCTCGGTGCCAATGATGCGCAAACCACCTGCGGCCTTAACGCGATCATTCAACGGTTGCCATTCTTGACGAATAGCGTCAATTTGCGCCTGCTTTTCCGCTTCAGACAACGCGTCATTGGCACGCACCAATTCAATCTGCTTTTCAATACTGCCGCCTAGTACGATATCGGTACCGCGTCCAGCCATGTTGGTCGCAATGGTGATATTGCCGGGCTTACCGGCTTGAGCAACGATCTCAGCCTCACGAGCGTGCTGCTTGGCATTCAGGACTTCGTGTCGCAGACCAGATTTCGTCAGCATTCCCGAGAGTAACTCAGAGTTTTCAATGCTGGTCGTGCCCACCAATACAGGTTGGCCACGCTCTTGACAGTCGCGAATGTCCGCCTCAATCGCCTTGAATTTTTCTAACGCTGTCTTGAAGATTTGATCGTTCTGATCGGCACGCACCATCGGCCGGTTGGTCGGAACAATCACCGTTTCAAGGTTGTAAATCTCTTGGAACTCGTAGGCTTCCGTGTCTGCTGTTCCAGTCATCCCGGACAATTTCTCGTACATCCGGAAAAAGTTCTGGAACGTAATAGACGCTAGGGTTTGATTCTCAAGTTGAATCTTTACGCCCTCTTTTGCTTCAACAGCCTGATGCAGACCATCTGACCAGCGACGTCCGACCATCAAACGGCCAGTGAATTCATCAACAATAACGACCTCACCTTCTTGAACAACATAATGCTGATCGCGGTGAAAGAGGTTGTGTGCCCGCAAGGCCGCCATGAGGTGGTGCATCAGACTAATGTTGCGCGGCTCATACAAGGACTGTCCCTCTGGCAACAGACCGAGGCGGGTCAACACACCCTCGGCTTGCTCATGCCCAGACTCAGACAGAAATACTTGATGGTTTTTTTCGTCGACCCAGTAATGCCCCTCTGGTTCAGGCTCTTGTGGTTTTGGCTCTGATGCCATGCGAGTCAACAAGGGCGGTACTGCATTCATCCGAACATAGAGCTCGGTATGATCCTCTGCCTGACCAGAGATAATCAATGGCGTACGGGCCTCATCAATCAGAATGGAGTCGACCTCGTCAACGATTGCGTATACAAGTGCGCGCTGGCGTCTATCTTCAACACGGTATTCCATGTTGTCGCGCAAGTAATCAAATCCAAATTCGTTATTGGTGCCGTACGTAATGTCGGCACGGTAAGCAGCAATTTTTTCTTCGTTCGGTTGTTGGGGCACAACGACACCAACGCTCAGACCCAAATAGTTGTAGAGGCGACCCATCCACTGTGCATCTCGTCGCGCTAAATAATCGTTGACCGTTACGACATGCACACCCCGCCCGCTTAAAGCGTTCAGGTAGACAGGTAACGTCGCCATCAGCGTCTTACCCTCACCCGTGCGCATTTCGGCAATCTTGCCAGAGTGCAACACCATGCCACCGATTAATTGCACGTCAAAATGGCGCATACCAAAAACACGAACGCCCGCCTCTCTGACGACTGCAAAGGCTTCTGGCAGTATCGAGTCAAGCGTTGCGCCTGCCTGAATACGCGCACGAAAATCGTCTGTCTTTGCCCGCAACTCTGCATCAGACAGCGCTTGCATTTGAGGCTCGAGCGCATTTATCTGTTGAACCTGGCGACGCAGTTGCTTCAACAGGCGATCATTTCGTGTACCGAATATTTTTTTAAGCAGAGAAAGCATGCGTATGAGACCCGGGCAATTTCGCGTGAACGTCACGCAAACATAACTAAGAGATTATGAGTAAAGCGCCTGAAAAACAGTGGCGGTGAATAAATCAGTTTAACGCAGGCGTGGTCGCCATGCGACGCCAGAAGATCCGATTGAAACGGGCTGCGTCGCTGCTTGCTCACTCGCCATGGGTTGACCGGCCAAAAATACGCGCGGATCGAGCGGCCGATCATCTTGCCTGACTTCAAAGTGAAGATGCGGCCCTGTCGACAGCCCCGTTGAGCCTACACGTGCAATGAGCTGACCACGCGTCACGAGCTGGCCTTCTTTAACCAAAATAACTTTGGCGTGGGCATATCGCGTAATTAAACCCTCACCGTGATCTATCTCGAGCATATTTCCAAAGCCTCTGTGCTGGGTCACCGTGCGAACAACGCCTCCCGACGCTGCGCGGATGGGGGTGCCCTCCGGTGCGCTGAAGTCCAGCCCCTCGTGCATGCTCATCTGCCCATTAAATGGGTTACGTCGCCAGCCATACGACGAACTGAGGTATGGATAGGACTCGATTGGCATCGCCGTAGGCAATCGTGCTGCACTTGCCGCCCGTTCGGTCACGGCGAGGTCAAGCATTGAAAAATAGTCACTTTGGCGCGTCACGCGCGCTTGCACTGCATTAATTTGACTCTCAAGCTCGGAGAGTGGGCGTGTGTGGGGACCTGCCGGTAGAGGAACCCAGAGGTCATCAAGTACGACGGCCGCCTCAGGAGCGTCAGAAACAATGGATACATCGCCCTCGGGCAAGCCAGCCACTTTGGCGACCCGTTGACTCAGTCCATCCAGTCGCTTGATCGTGGCTTGCAACTCTCCCACCTTCGTTGCGAGCAGTTGAACGGTCTGGCTATCGGACGTGTTGGGAGTGACAGGGCTTGGCGCCATGCTTGCAACCACTAAGGCGGAAGGCTGCGTTTCAGGTTGTAACTTCCAGACCATACGTTGCAGAACCGCACCGGCGATAAGCGCGGCGACAAGCAATAGGCCGACGAGCGTCACTAATCGGCTAACGCTTAGCGTAATTGGTGCATACTGCCCTTGCCGCGAAGGCATAATAATTAACTTCATCGACATCCTTTACTTATGGCTAGCCCACCACCCCGCCGGACTCGCTCTACGGCTCCTTCAGGCAGCGCCCACTTAATCGGCTGGCTGGGCCATGACTCGCAAGCTGCGAGTGTTTTAGCCACTGCACAATTGCATTTAAAACTTAGGGCATCCATCGAAGAATCGATCCCGCCCGCGATGCGAGGTGCCTTTGAGGTGATCAGGCTCGAGGCCCACACCCTGACACTCATGGTTTCGAGTGCCGCCTTCGCCGCAAAGTTCCGTCAGATCGCACCTAGAGTAACTACTCACTTACAAACTGCTGGCTGGAACGTAAATGAAATAAAGCTGCGTGTACAAGGCGGGCTTGGTCTACCCGACACGAAAAAACCGGAAAAAGAAGCTCGGGCCCTGGACCAACAAGACCTTCAAGCCTTTGAAGAATTAAATAGAAATTTGAGGCCTGGACCACTCGCTGACGCTGTGGCCCGGCTACTCGCCCATCACCAACCGGCCGAACAGGATATCAAGCCAGCTTCCACTCTTGACGAAACGCAGCAGGCGCCTCAGCGACGGAAGAATAAGTGACTAACTCCCAGGCATCTTGCTGCGCCAAGAGGGCACGTACGAGTTGATTATTGATCGCATGCCCCGACTTGCAAGCGACATAGCGCGCGACGAGCGGCTTACCAACAAGGTATAGATCACCGACGGCGTCCAAAATTTTATGTTTGACGAATTCGTCGTCGTATCGCAGACCGTCAGCATTCAAGACACGATACTCGTCCATCACGATTGCATTATCAAGACTTCCGCCACGGGCCAGACCCGCAGAGCGAAGTGCTTCGACTTCATTCACGAAGCCGAAGGTGCGCGCACGCGCAATTTCTTTGACGTAAGAATGTGTCGCGAAATCAATCTCGGCGAAACTCGCTGTTGAATCAATCGCTGGATGATGAAAATCAATCGAAAAAGCTAGCGAAAAGCCTTCATGGGGCTCAAGGCGCGCCCATTTAGCTTGGTCGCCCTCACCTTCACGAATTTCAATCGGCTTAAGAACGCGCAAGAATTGTTTAGCGACGCCTTGCTCTTCAATACCCGCTGAGCGCAACAGGTATACAAACGTGGCAGCACTGCCATCCATGATCGGGACTTCTTCTGCGGTCAGGTCGATGTGCAGGTTATCGATTCCTAGACCAGCTAGGGCGGACATTAGGTGCTCAACAGTGGACACCCGTGCTGCACCTTGACCAAGTACAGAGGCCATACGCGTGTCTTTGACCATACCGGCCTGCGCTGGCAAATCCACAACTTCGGGCAAATCGATGCGATGAAAAACAATCCCAGTGTTTGGCGCCGCGGGACGCAGGGTGAGCTCTACCCGGCGACCGGAATGCAGGCCAACCCCTGTTGTTTTTACGAGTTGTTTGATCGTGCGCTGGCGAAACATATAAGCAGGCTAATCTCTTGAAAACTTAGCGAATTGTACTTTTTTTTTGTAAACATTGCACTGCACAAAACGCAAAAATCACCCAAATTTACAAGCGAAACCACGCACGGGTTTGGGGAGAACCCGTGCGTGATGCCAGCACCCATTCGGGGTGCCAGCCAAGGGAGCAATCGACGCGAGTTAGTCGGCTTGACGACGCAGGAAGGCTGGAATGTCGTAATGCTCCATTCCAGCTGTTTCCAACGCACGCACTTGCGCCGAAGCTTGGCTACGCGGATTACGCAATACCGAAGGCACAGCGAAATCTTGCTGCTGGCCAATGATCGGCATGTTGTCGGTACCAGTACGCTGTAACTCAACAGTCTCAACACCCGATACGATGTGTGGACGACTTTGAGCGCGACCTAAGCCTGTCGCCACAACGGTCACGCGCAAGTTCTCGCCCATCGAGTCGTCATAGGCTGTACCAAAAATGACTGTCGCTTCTGGGGAAGCAAAGCCACTGATGTGGTCCATGATCGCACGAGTCTCTCGCATCTTGAGCGATGAGCTTGCTGTGATATTGACCAACACACCACGCGCACCATTCAAATCGACACCCTCAAGCAATGGGCATGCAACCGCTTGCTCAGCAGCCAATTTCGCACGGTCTGGACCGGACGCAACAGCAGTGCCGAGCATGGCCTGACCTTGCTCACCCATGATCGTTTTGACGTCTTCAAAGTCGACGTTCACGTTACCTTCAACGTTGATGATCTCGGCGATCCCGGCGCAAGCATTATGAAGCACGTCGTCCGCAGCCTTGAAGCAATCTGCCTGCGTTGCGTCTTCATCCATCAATTCATAGAGGTTCTCATTGAGGACCACAATCAACGAATGAACGTACTTGGAGAGTTCGGAGATGCCTTCCTCAGACATCTTCATACGCTTTTGGCCTTCAAAAGAGAATGGCTTGGTGACCACACCGACGGTCAAGATGCCCAACTCTTTCGCAACCTCAGCAACAACTGGACCTGCGCCAGTTCCCGTACCACCACCCATACCAGCGGTAATGAAGACCATGTTGGCTCCACTTAACGCTGAGCGAATTTCTTCACGAGCGAGCTCTGCAGCGGCACGTCCTTGATCAGGCTTAGCACCTGCGCCCAAGCCCGTGCGACCCAAACGAATTTGCACAGGTGCATTCGTTGCAGCTAACGCTTGCGCATCAGTATTGCAGCAAATGAAATCGACACCTTGTACGCCAGATTTAATCATGTGGGCCACAGCGTTACCGCCTGCACCACCGACACCGACCACTTTGATGACCGTGCCTTTATTTGCGTTATCTAACATTTCAAACATCATGATTGACTCCCTCAAGTCTTAATAAGTAAACGTTTCTAAAGTCCCCAACCACTATTTAGAAATCGCTTCAAACTCGCCGCCGACTGCGTCCGCGCCGGGTTTGAAACGCCTCTCCATTAGATTGGGCAAACATAAAACGACCGCCCAATCCTTTCGATGCTCGAAAGCACCAAAATCAATGCATAAACCACTCTTTCATACGTGCCAAAATCGCTTTGAAACTTCCCGCCTGTTGCGTGACCTTTCGTCCACGCAATCGCTGCATGCGTGCCTCACCCAACAATCCCATGACCGTGGAGAAACGTGGATTACGCATTACATCGGCCAAACTGCCGTCGTAATCAGGCACCGCGACTCGCACGGGCTTAAGAAAGACGTCCTCGGCCAACTCGACCATCCCCGGTAGCATCGAAGTGCCACCCGTCAGCACGACACCAGATGAAAGCAAATCCTCATAACCCGACTCGCGAATCACTTGTTGCACGAGCCCGAAAAGCTCCTCGGCACGCGGCTCAATCACCGCACCTAGCGCCTGCCGCTTTACTAGTCTTGGACCTCGATCGCCCAAACCAGGTACCTCCACCGTCTCATCAGGATCGGCCAGTACTTGCTTGGCAATGCCAAATCTCAGTTTGATATCTTCTGCATCTGGTGTCGGTGTGCGAAGCATTTGCGCAATATCGCTTGTGATCTGATCACCCGCAATTGGCAAAACAGCCGTATGTCTGATCGCGCCACCGGTATAGATCGCCACGTCGGTGGTGCCGCCGCCAATGTCAACCAACACAACACCAAGCTCTTTCTCATCAGCAGTCAAACATGCCAAGCTCGATGCAAGCGGCTGCAAAATCAAATCTTGAACTTCCAGTCCGCAGCGACGCACACACTTCACAATATTCTGCGCAGCACTCACAGCGCCCGTCACAATGTGAACTTTCACTTCCAAGCGCAAACCACTCATTCCAATCGGCTCGCGGATGTCTTCCTGTCCATCAACGATGAACTCTTGCGTCAACACATGTAACACCTGCTGATCGGTGGGGATATTGACTGCCTTTGCAGTTTCAATTACACGAGCCACATCCGTCGCAGTGACCTCTTTATCTTTTACAGCGACCATGCCACTAGAGTTAAAACTGCGGATGTGGCTTCCAGCGATACCGGTATACACATCGCGAATTTTGCAATCGGCCATTAATTCGGCCTCTTCTAAAGCGCGCTGAATCGAGTTGACTGTCGTTTCGATATTGACAACGACGCCTTTGCGCATACCGCGCGACTCGTGCTGGCCAAGACCAAGCACTTCAAAACGGCCTTCAGGCAAAATCTCAGCGACTACCGCAACGACTTTGCTGGTACCGATGTCGAGGGCGACGATTAGATCCTTGATGTCACGGGTCATGGCGTTATCGTTTCTTTTGAGGTTGAGTGGGTTCTGGCAATGCCGCAAGCGTCAAAGCAAAGCCGTTGGGATAGCGAAGGTCGACGTGCGTCACAGCACGACCACCGGTTTTTTGACTGACCTCTGGCCAGGCCTGTACGAAACGTCGAATACGCGCAGCGAACGGTAAGGCTCCAGGAATGCCAGCTTGCGTGTTCGGAGCATCGGCACCTGGGTCTCGACCCAAGGCGAGTGTCATGTCGTTCGAGAGGGTCGCCTCCCATGCAAGTCGATCGCTCAGCGATAGCTTGCGTACATTCAAGCCCAGCGGTGCAAACCAACTCGTCATTTCGGCGTACCGATTCACGACCAATAGTTCTTTGCCCTCGGGTCCCTCGAATTGCGGCAACTGCGTGTCGTCGTCGAGCTCGCCCTGGTTGGCAGTGAATGCTTGACCCCAAGTATTGATCATTTGGTTGTCGTTCCACAGCGCAAGCGGTTGCTGCTCCTCGATGGAGACACGCAACATGTTGGGCCAAATGCGACGAACAGTTGCCGAGCGCACCCAAGGCGCCTCCTCGAAAATACTTTGGGTTTCTAACAAATCGATTGTGAAGAAATTGCCTGTTAAGTTTCCTGACACCGTCGACTGAAGATTCTCCGGGGTCACGTACTTCAACGAACTGTTGGGCGCAGGTTCGATTTCGATCGCGGTCAACGCAAAAAATGGACGCTGAATAAGCCAGTACACACCGCCTGCGAGCATAGCTAGCACTGCCAACACCATTAAGGTGTTGGCCAAGCGGTTGATCGTACGAGCTTCGTTCCACACAACTGGCTCCGTTATTCTTGTTTGAGGCGACCCACTTTGCAGCGAGCCTCACTCAAGATATGCATACACAAACTGGGGTAGTCCATACCGACTGCTTTTGCTGCCATCGGTACGAGCGAATGGCCCGTCATGCCAGGCGAGGTATTCATTTCGATCAACCAGGCTTTACCAGTCGCATCGAGAATGACATCCGCACGCCCCCATCCTTCGCAACCAAGGGCGCGATACGCTTGGACGCTAATTTCTGCGATATGTGTAGCAAGCGCAGACTCAATCGGCGCTGGACACAGATAGCGCGTGTCATCTGAAAAATATTTATTTTGATAGTCGTAATTGCCACCAGGCGCAACGATTTCGATCAGAGGCAAGGCACGCGCTGACTCGCCGCCACCTAAGATTGCCACCGTCAACTCGCGACCCGAAATAAATTGTTCTGCCAACACGACATCGTCATACTGCGCAGCATGACGATACGCACCCAGAACATCTTCTTTATGCGTCGCCTTAACGATCCCAAGCGTGGACCCCTCATGCGGTGGCTTCATCATGAGCGGCAAACCCAAACGATCAACCGCTGCCGTGACGCTCTGCTCGTTAAGCAGCGCAGCGTAACCAGGAGTGGGGAGCCCCGCCTCAAGCCAAACCCGCTTGGTCATGATCTTGTCCATCGCCAAGCTAGACGCCATCGGGCCGCTACCGGTGTAGGGGATGCCCAACAACTCGAGTGCGCCCTGAATCGTTCCGTCCTCACCAAATCGACCGTGTAACGCGATAAATACGCGGTCAAATTTTGCGTCTGCCAACTCACCCAAACTCCGTGCGCCCGTATCAAAAAGATGTGCATCGACGCCTTGGCTCACCAGCGCAGCGTGTACCCCTGTGCCTGACATAATCGAGACCTCGCGTTCGGCTGACTTACCGCCGTAGAGGACACCGACACGACCCATTGACTGTGTCATCGCATACTCCCAAGTTGGTCCGGCACTTTACTGATTGACCCAGCACCCATCACGATGACCACGTCTCCATCTTGTGCAAAGTTCTTGATTGCTTCTGGCATCGCAGCGACATCTTCAACAAAAACAGGCTCAACCTTTCCTGCAACGCGCACGCCGCGTGCGAGTGCACGTCCGTCGGCCGCGACTAAAGCAGGCTCACCTGCGGCATACACTTCGGTGAGCAAAACAGCATCGGCGGAACTCAACACTTTGACGAAATCTTCAAAGCAATCACGTGTACGCGTATAACGATGAGGCTGAAACGCCAAAACGATTCGACGATTTGGCCATGCACCTCTTGCGGCAGCGAGTGTTGCGGCCATCTCAACCGGATGGTGACCATAATCATCAATCACACTGAACGTACCACCTTTCGTCGCTGTGAAATCACCAATTTGAGTAAATCGTCGTCCGACTCCACGGAACCCCGACAGCCCTTTCGCGATTGCGGCATCGTCGACACCGAGTTCGGTCGCGACCGCAATGGCAGCTAACGCATTAAGGACATTGTGCTTACCAGGCAAACTTAGATCGATCGACAGCTTTGGCAGTGTGCCCTGCCGCGTTGTTCGAGCAACATCAAACTGCATGCGAGTTCCGATTGCTCGTACATTAGAAGCTTGAAACTGCGCATCACTATTCAAACCGTAGGTGATGAGAGGTCTCGACACGAATGGAATGATGTCGCGTACGTTTGCGTCATCCGAACAAACAATCGCGCTTCCGTAAAACGGCAGACGCTGCGTAAATTCCACGAAAGCACTTTTGAGTCGCGCAATATCATGCCCATAGGTATCCATATGGTCGGCATCAATATTCGTGATGATGGCCATCACCGGCAACAAGTTTAAAAAGGATGCATCAGACTCATCAGCCTCAACAACGATATAGTCGCCTGCGCCGAGACCTGCATTGGCGCCTGCGGAGTTGAGTCGGCCACCAATAACAAACGTTGGGTCCATCCCGCCTGCCGCTAAGACACTCGCGACCAAGCTTGTGGTCGTCGTCTTGCCATGCGTCCCCGCTACCGCGATGCCACGCTTAAGTCGCATCAACTCGGCCAGCATCACAGCGCGCGGAACGACTGGAATCCGAGATTCACGTGCTGCAATCACCTCAGGGTTGTTATTTGCTACTGCCGTTGAGGTCACGATTGCATCGGCACCTAGAACGTTTTCTCTCTGATGACCAAGTGAGATCGTCGCGCCTAGCTTTTGCAAGCGCTGCGTCACTGCAGAATGCGCGAGATCCGAACCGGAAATCCGATAGCCTAAATTCAACAAGACCTCTGCGATTCCACTCATACCGGAACCACCGATGCCCACAAAGTGAATGTGCTGGAGACGGTGTTTCATTCGCTACCTCCGGCTAACTCTTCGCAAATGTCAGCAATCCGTCGTGCTGCATGAGGCTGCGCATGTGTACGCGCATGCTGCGCAACAGAGCTCAACTCCTCGCGCGTGCGGATCGACAACCATTGCGCCACACTCTCGGCCGTCATATCTTTCTGTTGCAACACCCAGCCCGCTCCCGCATCAGTCAAAAATTTTGCGTTTGCCGTTTGATGATCATCGACAGCGAACGGAAAAGGAACAAATAATGCTGCCACTCCAGCGGCAGCCACTTCTGCAACAGTCATCGCTCCTGCGCGGCAAATTAGTAGATCGGTCTGCCCGAGCGCAGACGCCATGTCATCAATAAATGCAACACAATTAGCCTGCACACCGGCCTCGGCATACGCGTCCCGCAGGGCATCAATATTCTGTGCGCCAGCTTGATGCGTCACGATCGGTTGCGCTTGTGCACCCATCTTCGCAAATGCCTGAGGTAAGACAGTATTTAAGGCTGTCGCACCAAGACTTCCGCCCACGACCAACACACGTAACGGTCCACTTCTCTGCGCATATCGCTGGGCTGGAGCGTCAAGATGCACGACCTCGTCACGCACCGGATTACCCACAACCTCGGCGCCAGAGATTGCCCCTGGAAAGCCACTCAAAACGCGTCGCGCGAGATGCGATAAATAGCGATTTGTCATACCGGCAATAGCATTTTGCTCATGCAAGACCAATGGCTTGCCGCGCAACGCGCTCACGACACCACCAGGAAACGCCACGTAACCACCCATACCCAGTACAACGTTTGGCTTGACGCGTGTGAAGTGTTTCCATGCTTGCAACATTGCGCTGACGAATCGAAATGGCGCCTTCAATTGATCAACGAGTCCTTTGCCGCGCAAGCCAGCAAAGTAGAGCGGACACAACTCATAGCCTCTTGCCGGAACGAGTTTGCCTTCCATCTTTTCAGGGTGCCCTAGCCAGCGAACCGTCCAACCACGGTCCCGCAGAACATCGGCCACGGCCAGCCCGGGCATGATGTGCCCGCCCGTGCCGCCGGCCATGATAAGAATGACGGGGGAGATCAGACTCATCCTCGCCCCCCTCGCATCAAATTGCGATTTTCAAAATCCACTCTTAGCACGATCGCGATGGCAATCAAATTCATCAAAATGCCCGACCCACCGTAACTAACTAGCGGAAGCGTTAAACCCTTTGTCGGCAATAGACCCAAACACACACCAATATTGATAAACGTCTGTACGCCGAACCAAACACCTACGCCTTGCGCAATGAGCCCACCAAAGACGCGCTCCATCGCAATCGCCTGTCTACCGATTTCAAAGCATCGATAAATAATGATCGCGAACAGAGTGATAACCAAAAAGATGCCAAGAAAACCTAACTCTTCGCCGATAACCGCGACAATAAAGTCGGTGTGGGCTTCAGGTAGGTAATGCAACTTCTCCACGCTGCCACCCAAACCAACGCCGGTCCACCCTCCCCGACCTATCGCCATGAGTGAGTGGGATAACTGATAGGCCTTGGACTGCGCGTAATCGGGATTCCATGGATCTAAATAGGCGAAAACGCGCTCGCGTCGCCAAGGTGACAGCCAAATCACCATGGCGAAAGCAAACAGCAATCCGCCTACGAGCGCTGAAAAGATCCGAGCATTAATTCCACCCAAAAACAAAATTCCCATCGCAATGCAAACGACGACGATT
>JACCDO010942578.1_pt1 | contig 58191 bp, 49 predicted proteins | sample 7446101 | NCBI WGS metagenome assembly JACCDO01 (sample SAMN15323440, study PRJNA562643) | freshwater metagenome | isolation source: river surface water | place: USA:Blue River Watershed | collected 2017-08-16 | reverse complement strand
TAGGCGGATCAAATAATAATGTAGACAATTGTTCTAGTAATGGTACTACGGTTACTAGCTACTGGATAAATTCAAACGGAATACAGAATTCTGATTCATTTAACAGTTCAGGTGGTTGTATTTTAGGTAGTTTTTGCAGTGGAAATGTAACAAATTGTTACTCGACTGGTACTATAGGTGGTCGTGCAGGTGGTATCTTCGGACAAGGTAGTTATGGTTCAGCGACCAATTGTTATTCTATTGGTCCTATAGGCGGAGGTGGTATCTTCGGAATATATAGTGCGTCGCAAGCGCAAGCAGCAAATTGTTATTCGACTGGTCCTATAAGTAGTGGTGCAGGTGGTATCTTCGGACAATATGGTTCAGGTTCGGCGACCAATTGTTATTCTACTGGTCCTATAAATGGTGAACAAAATGCTAGTGCAGGTGGTATCTTCGGATCAAGTAGTCAATCGCAAGCGCAAGCGTCCAATTGTTATTCTACTGGTCCTATAGGTACATATGCAGGTGGTATCTTCGGATTAGCTAGTGAAGGCTCGGCGTCCAATTGTTATTCGATTGGTACTATAGGTGATAGAGCAGGTGGTATCTTCGGATCTTATAGTTATGGTAGCGCAAGCGCAAGCAATTGTTATTCTACAGGTGATATAGGTGGACAATTTGCAGGTGGTATCTTCGGAGATGCTGGTTATGGTTCAGCGACCAATTGTTATTCTATTGGTACAGGCGCTTCAGATATTGATAGAGGCATCGGCGGAAGAGACGCTTCCTATTGCTACTACACTGACGGATCGGCAAATTGGTCAGATTCCGCAGCAGACGCTTCATTAAACATTGCATCAAATGCGTGGACTGATATTGACTTAAATGCAACAAATGTTCCATACCTTTTATCATCTTTTACCAGCACTTTGTATAATCCTGATTCGGGAATAAATGCAACAACATCCGGAGCAAGTGTAGTAACCGATTGTTCTTTCAGTATTGTTTCGGTAAATGGATTAACCCCCCTCGATTATTCAGGTATAACCATAGATTCAAATACAGGTGACATTTCCTTTAATTTATTATCTTTACAAATTGGTATATATGAAGTAAATGTGTTGGCAACCAATACGAAGGACGGATACTCATTTGGCACTTTTACAAATAGAGTGCCTACCACAATCGACGCTTCTGGTACAGTTGATTTGCGACAAAGTGGATCTATTGTGCAATATTCAAATAATGGTGGGTCCTGGACAGATGCAATATGGCCAGTCACGTTAATAAACGATGGTACAGGTGCTCCAGGTACAAGAGCATTAGCCACTCTACCTCTAACAATGACATTTACAACCGATTTATCATTGAATAGTGCATATCAATACTTTATTATTGACAGTAGTAATATCATTATCGATGGCTCAAATCATATAGTGGATATTGATATAAGTGGCGCAGGTTACCCTGGTCTAGTACAAAACGGTAGTTATTATTATGACGGATCAGGTAACATCACTGCTTCCAATGACGCATATTCAGATATTACTATCCGAAATATTACATTGAATAGCAACAGCAGTTCCTTGCTAGCGATAGCACGAACGACATCACTTATATCAGATGATAAGTACGGAAACGGTTGGTTATGTCAAGCGTATTTTGGTTTAGACGGATCAAATAATACTATAGACAATTGTTCTAGTAATGGTGGTACATATACTATTTACTGGGTAGATGCCTATGGAGTCACGCATTCTGATAATTTATCATATACACAAGGTGGTTGTATTTTAGGCGATTTTTGTAACGCGGATGTCAGCAATTGTTATTCTACTGGTAATATAGTTGATTATGCAGGCGGTATATTCGGCTACGGTAGTTATGGTTCGATAAGCAATTCTTATTCTACGGGTCCTATAGGTCAAAGTGCAGGCGGTATCTTCGGACCTGGTAGTCAAGGTACAGCGACCAATTGTTATTCTATTGGTACTAATATAGGTGTTAGTGCAGGTGGTATCTTCGGACCATATAGTCAAGGTTCGGCGTCCAATTGTTATTCTATTGGTACTATAGGTGATAGTGCAGGTGGTATATTCGGAGCGTATAGTCAAGGTTCGGCAACCTATTGTTATTCTAGTGGTGATAGTAATTCTAATACTCGATTTTCAGGTGGTATCTTCGGTCGATATAGTCAAGGTTCAGCCACCAATTGTTATTTTAGTGGTACTATAAATATTTTTGCAGGTGGTATCTTTGGATCCGATAGTTCAGGTTCAGCGACCAATTGTTATTCTACGGGTAATATCGGACAATATGCAGGTGGTATCTTTGGATCCGATAGTTCAGGTTCAGCGATCAATTGTTATTCTACGGGTACATTGACTGATTACAGTGAAGGTATCGGTTCAAATATAGACATATCCTATTGCTACGTGACAAATGATGTTTCTAATTGGCTAGATTCTGCAGCAGACGCATCATTAAATCCATTAAATGCGTGGACCGATATTGACAGAAATTCTACCAAGGTGCCATACCGTTTAACTTCCTTTTTAAATCAACAAATATTATACGATCCATCGAGTGGTAGCAATGTTGTTACAGAAAATCCGGCACCAGATGTATCCGGAATTTACACGTGGTCAATTACTTCCGTCAATGGATCTACTACAAATAATGAAGGTATTTCAATCGATAGCAATACTGGTAATATTACCTTCAATACGTTGACTCCAGGATCCTATGACGTAAATGTGTTGGCGGTGGATTCCTTTGGTAAATATTCATATGAAACCTTTACCAATATTATTTCCAACATTTGTTTCCCTGCAGGTACGCCTATTGTAACGAACCAAGGTATTATCCCTATCAATAAAATCAATCCTAAAATACACACCATTCGCAATAAGAAAATCGTTGCTATTACCAAAACAGTGACTCCAGATAAGTATTTGGTAAGATTTGAAAAAGATGCACTAGGAACAAATCTACCTTGCGAAACAACCACAATGACCAAGAATCATATGTTGTTTTATAAAGGAAAAATGATGAAAGCAAAGGAATTTCTAAAAACGCACAATGATTCAGTAACCAAAGTTCCTTATAATGGTCAAGTATTGTACAACGTTTTACTAGAAGAGCACGATAAGATGATCGTAAATAATTTGATTTGTGAAACCCTACATCCAGATAATTATGTAGCACAAATGTACCGCGCTTTCAAGACTTTAACACCCAAACAACGGGTGGAAGCGATTCAAAAAGTAAATAAGGTAGTTTTAACAGAAGGTATATATAAGAAACCAAGTGCCAAAAGGTAGACCTTTTCCACCTTTGGTAAAGGTTATAACGAAGTAAGAAGGGACTTCCGCGAAGCTTTAACGTTAGTACCTTTAAGCAACGCATCAACGACAGTACCTTTGGACCTTCGGTTTAAGCCGTTGCGGAACCAAACATTTTTGCCTTTACTTCTTTGTAACTTTTATAAAAGTATATGTGGAGCAAAAACAATTCTTTAAATAACATAAAAAAATTATAAATATTATTATTTCATAATAATTATAATTAGAATGTTGTAACAATCCCCTTTAGAAAAGGTCTAGCTCTTACTTCGTTATAACCTTTCTTTAATGTTTTGCTCCACTTTTTCTAAAAGTGGACTAGAATTTAAAACTATAATAATCTGTACTCGCTTTTCGGGTAGCATAAGAATTCGCCGGATTTTGTGGTGTTGGTGTTGGAATCGTCACTGGTTTATACCTTAAATCACGAGGTTTCAAACAAAAAGCATAACCGCATCTATCAAAAAATTGAGCATTTTCCATTAAAAAGTTATCCACCATTTGATAACGCATAGCCACCATTTGGCAGCCATACGATCGGCATAAATAGCCACTAGGATTGCCTGGATTCGCCCCACTATCTGGAAATACAATCGTCATATCACGTTTATTATATTCGCTCAGCTCCTGAGTGTCTTGATTGTTTTTCACCCCATAGTAAGTGTACCCGCGCATAAAAACAGAATTACTAGTTATATTGACGTATTCTAAAAACTCTTGGTTTTCCAAGAAAGCGTTATTAGTTTTGTCCACAATCAAAATAATTTTCTTTTTGAAATTCAATAAAGGAACACTTCCTAAATTTTTACCCGAATTTTCGTAACTATAATCTTTGCCTAGCATCAAATTATCATACGATTTAAAGATAGAAGCCATCTTGGAATAGATTTTTTGATTGTTACTCTTAATTCGTAAATGGATTAATATTGGATCGTTCGGATTTGGACACGTACCGCCGGCAAAAGCATAGTTGCTAATGGTTTCCATCACGCTCGCAAAATTCACTGAATTAAATGTCTCCTTAATATAATAATCATCGGATGTGCTGGTGGCGACGACTGGCTGATCATTGACTGAATATATTTCAAAGTCTAGACAGCGGACACCTTGTTTAATAACCGCCTTTAGATTGCAAATATCGACGAAATCATTTTTATAGCTGCCTCCCGAACAAGCATTGTAAGCGGTCTTTACATAATAGTCGTATAAATTGTATTTACAGTCAGGATCTGATGCGGAAATGGATTTAATACTACCATCGATCGACGGGTATAAATTATTCATATAACTGCATTCGCGACTTTCTAATTTACTTAAATAAATCATATAGCTTATAAAGATTATCAAAATGATGATAATAAAGGCGATTATCATATACGATTGAAAATCTTCGTCTAACCCTTTTATTGCGCTTAAATAATCTGTTGTTTTGCTTGACATTAATATCTAATATAATATACTATTAATTTTTAATTTTTGGGATTAAATATGTTATTTAATACATTGTATTTTTTCACCTTTACTGTTAAATACCCAAATCTCATATTCGTATCCTTGTTCTTTTGCAAATTTTTGTTTTAAAAGTACATTATCTTTCTTTATATTTAATGTCCATAATGATTTTATTTCAATACATTTATTTTGTGATTTTATGAAAATATCTACAAAATGGTAGTGTTTTTTACCATTTTCATCAATATATGTAAGTCGCGGAACGTTATTACAACCTGTAATTATATCAGTTTCATCGGTTGTTTGAATTAATTCATCTAACGCAAATGGTTCATACCCTTGACACATTATTTCAACACCTGATGGAAAAATAAATGGTTTTTGATTATAAGCATTTTTAAATACTTTTCTAGCAATTTCAGAATTTTGTAACGCGTGTTCAACACCATATTTTTCTAAACAGGTTTCTTTAATTTTCTGAATTACATCCTTATTTTGTAAAACATATTCAACACCATATTTTTCTAAACACGTTTGCTTATTTTTATTAATAAAATCAGGGTTTTGCATTGCGTGTTCAACGCCATATCTTTTATAAAGGGTTTCTTTTCTTTTTTTTATGACATCCTTATTTTGTAAAACATATTCAACCCCGTATTTTTCTAAACATGTGTTCATTTTTTTTTCTGAAATCTCTTTACTTTGGCTTGGGTGTTCGTATCCATACTTATTTAAACAAGTTTCTTTTATTTTATTCATTATTTCTTTATTTTGTAAAGGAGATTCAACACCTAGATTAAGTAAATATGTTTTTTTCCTTTTTTCAAGAACATTTTTATCTTGAAATATGTATTCGACTCCATATTTTTCTAAACACGTTTTTTTATGTTTATTAATAGCATTTTCCTGAGTACATTTATTGCAATAACAACCACCATTATTAATAAATCTCCTAAATGTTTTTTTAACATCAGTATAACAATTTAACCCCGCACATTTGGCTTCAATGGTAGTATTTCTAGTTACTTTAACATTTTCATAATTATTTAATAATTTTATGTTATTTTCATCACAATATAATTTTAATCTTGAATAATCAAATATACTTCTTGTTTTCATATTTTATATATACCACAGAAAAATTTATATAGATTTTATAAAAACTATATATTTTCTGTTAGTAATTTTTCCTTTTTTTTTAAATATGCGGTTCTCGCCCATAACCTTTTTTGATCTTCAGTTGGTTTATAATCCTTCTTATAGTTTAAATTTTTTTCTTTTATTTCTTCTTTATGTTTTTCATAATATTTTTTTGAGTTAGATTGATATGTATTTAGTTTATGTTTAACAAGATTTAGTTCTTTTTCTAAAACAAATATTTTTTCTTTTAAAATAGCATTTTCTTTTAAAATCTCGTCGCTATTCATTAAAATATTATAGTAATTTATTTTTACATATTTTAAATAAATAATCAAATTATATTATAACGAATAAAGAATTAAAAAATTAGCATATATTATACTAATAAAATATGCCGGGCGGATTATTAAATCTTGTTAGTCAATCTCAACTAAATGTAATATTAAACGGCAATCCTAGTCGCACTTTTTGGAAGGCAACATATAAAAAGTACACCAATTTTGGTAAGCAAAATTTTCGTATAGATTATAATGGTTCACCGCAATTAAATTTAACAACTGAATCTACATTTACCTTTTCCATAAAACGCTACGCAGACCTTCTTATGGACTGCTACATCTCCGTCAATTTACCGACCATATGGTCACCAGTGTTGCCACCGCGCGCAGTAACAAACGAAGACGGATCTGTCACATACACAGACTGGGCACCGTATGAATTCCGGTGGATAGACAATATTGGCGCGCAAATCATAAGCCAAGTATCCATTACTTGCGGCAACCAAACATTGCAACAATATTCAGGACAGTACATATTAGCATCTGCTCAGCGTGATTTTCCAGGTACAAAATTAGCATTATTTTATGAAATGATCGGAGCCACACAAGTATATACAGATCCAGCGAATGCCGAGACACGCGTAAACAGTTACCCGAATGCATACTATACATCCAGTCCAGCTGGTGCTCAACCATCTATTCTGGGTCGCACTTTGTACATTCCACTTGGTGCTTGGTTTAACTTGGTGCCAAGCCAAGCATTTCCTTTAATAGCTCTTCAATATAATGAATTACAAATAAGCATTTCTTTTCGCCCAGTTAACGAATGGTTTAGAATACGCGATGTATTGGATTATACCAATAATTTTCCTTTGGTCGCGCCAAATTTCAATCAATCATATATGCAATTATACCGTTTTTTGCAGACACCTCCGGACGAAGAATTAGATATAGCTTCTTATACCAATATTAAAACGACTTGGAATGCAGATATTAATTTAAATTGTACCTATTGCTTTCTTTCCAATGATGAAGCCGAAATATTTGCCAAAAATGAGCAAAAATATTTAATAAAACAAATTTATGAAAAACCATTTTACAATATTACGGGTCAAAACAAAATTGATCTCGATTCAATGGGGATGGTAATCAGTTGGATGTTTTATTTTCAAAGAAGCGATGTAAACCTACGAAATGAGTGGTCGAATTATACGAATTGGCCATATAATTATTTGCCACAAGATATAACTCCTGCCCCAACAAATGGCGATTATCCTAATCCAAATCCATCAGGGCCTTCATTGTTAGGACCAGGATTAAATCCAGATGGTTCATTGAGTGGTCTTTATACGACAGGGGTGTATAATCCGCAAAATCTTAAATATATATTGGTTGCTTTAGGTATATTATTAGACGGACAATACCGAGAAAATATATTGCCTGCTGGTGTATATAATTTCGTGGAAAAATATACCAGAACATCCGGAAATGCACCACCAGGTTTATATTGCTATAATTTTTGTTTAGACACCAATCCGCTAACAATACAGCCTTCTGGTGCAATGAATATGAGCCGATTCACAAATATTCAATTTGAATTCACCACCATTTCACCTCCAGTAGATCCATATGCGCAAGTGTTGACAATTTGCGATCCAAATACCGGCGATATTGTTGGCATTAATAAACCAACGTGGCGTATTTACGATTACAATTACAATATGTATTTAATAGAAGAACGAGTAAATATGGTGGTGTTTGTTGGCGGCAATGCATCACTTTTGTATGCTAGATAATGATTTATTTGAAACAAAATATATTCTTATATTCTTATATAATTATCATAATGGAAAAAATAACTAGAAAAACAGTTGAAAAGATGAGTCGTCAACTATACGATATAATGGAAAAACGACGAAAAATTGTACAACCAGTCGAAACCAAAAAAGCATCATATGATTTATTATTAAACGACAGTATGTTACGTAAAAAAAAATACGATATTTCTGCTTTAGAAAAAAATATAAATAATTTATCTACAAAAACATTATTGTATACCCAAAATTTAACTGCGGAATTTTGCGTGAAATATATTTTAAATTACGAACACTCTTCTTGTGTAGAAGACACCTATATTTGCATAGGAGATGTTCTCAGCGCACAAAAACACCTTACCTTAGCAGATATAGATGCTGCATATAGATGCAATTATTCATTTATTGTATAATAAAAATTGATTCATAATTTATATTATATTGAAAATCAAATAAAAATATATTACCTACTAATAATAGGAATAAAATGAATTACGGGGCTTTTCATAGTGATTATAATGAAAAATATAATATTGAAGAAACTAGTATTAAAATGAATAATGAACAAAATAGTACGTCAGAAAATCGGTTAAAAATATTTTTCGAATCATTTTTTGGATCTTTTCGAAAAGATAAAAAATATTTATATGGTCTCATAATTAGCTTAGTATTTATAACAACTATGCCATTTAATATTTCGCTACTTACAAAAAATAATAAAGCGAATAATGACTTAAACCTTGTGGAAACAATGAACGCTCCATCAATGAATAATAACAATATAAACAATATAAATAACGTTAACAATATTAAGACGAGTAGACCCACATCCTTTCCAACCTATTTAGACGAAGATGATGACACCTATACGGGATTCTATGATAAATTTGATGTAAGATTCACTACTTATCGCGACGGGTACGATGTACTATCTTATTTCTTGCCAAACGCGAGTGATTTATACTCTTATAAATTTTTAAAACCTTACACCGGCATCGTTGAACCATATGCGGATATGTGGATATCTATTACAGATACAGGCGATGATATTGCGGATCGTAAATACAGTCATCAATATACCATTTGTGATGCAAATAATGATTGTATTGAAGGAACCGATAGTGAAACAACATTTAGCTATGAGTGCGACCCTTTAAACGACGAATATACTGTAACATTGAAACAATACAATGCCTATAATGGAGAATACACCGGACGATCTAGCGAAGGAAAACTCTTGTGTATGTACGTTCGTCGTGAATTTCGCGCATTAACAGAGGACGATTTGACCAAAACGATCGATGCAATGTATACTATGTGGACTACCGACGAGGACACCGGTCAGGCATTATATGGCGACGCCTATCATAATTATGTGTATTTATTAGAATATCACTACTTTAACGCCGCGTGGATAGACGCCGATCACGTTCACGAAGGACTCGGGTTTTTAGCGCAACATATAAAAATGTCCAATATATTTGAAAAGGCGATGCAGGCAGTCGAGCCATCCATATCGTTGCCTTATTGGGATTATACAATTGAAACCGCGTACAATATAAGTGTATGGGATTCACCAATGTTTCAAGAAAATACATTCGGCACACTCACCTTACCAAAAAATCTAACCTGGGGATGGTTATATGAAAGTGATGGTATAGACGACGGTAAAATTCCCGACGGAAAATGGGCAAACGTGATGGCCGATTATAATACAAAATATGAGGAACTCTATACGGCCTATGGATATATGCGCGCGCCGTGGAATATCAACCCCTCCAAATATATCACGCGTTATGTTTCCATCGACAAAGACTTGCCAAAATGTGATTCTCATTACACGATGCTGGAATATGATAGTATCACCGATTTCTTACATCAAATACCATACGCTCCGCACGCGTCTACTCACGGCGTAGTTGGTGGTGTATTCGGTTGTGATGCAATGAACCCTTTACGCGAATCAGGTTACATATTGAGTGTCGATGGTCAATTAAATCTTTGTAAAAATTGGATATTCTATTTGAAAGAACTATATAGAGCCGATGTGTTAATTCCTCCAACAGATTGTTCGGCCACTAACGAAAAAGGCGAGTATTCTTTAGAAAAGGAAGATATTGCGTGTAATTATGAATGTAATGAAGATCGAATGTCAGTATTATCATTGATGTTGAAACATAGTATATTAAATAGCGACTACGATTGTGTGCCAGTAGATGATATGCCGGAGGAAGGTTGGACTGCGTGGATTGATTTTATTTGCGAAGGCGATGGAAGCAAAGTATTTGGCGGAGATCATTTGGAGTCCGCATCTCCCGCGGATCCATCGTTTTGGCCAATTCATCCAACCACTGAAAGGCTATTGCAGGTAAAATATATGGCTGGAGGTTTTAATTCAGACGACTGGCCTACCGATGCAGAGGCAGAATATATATGCAATAAAGTGTCGTGTTATAATAGCGACATAAACGATTTTGAAGTGTCGTCAGAATGTTGTTATGGTCACTATCAGCACGATCAAATGTATGACGCAACAAATAATGATCGATCAACAAAGGTGGGACCCACAAATAATGATATACACGAATGGACCAATCCGACGAAAAGTTATTACGCGATGCCTTATATATATGACGGATTTACGTGGGATCATTGTAATGAATATAATTTAGATTTCGACGATTTATTAACAGAATTATATAATGATAGCGAATTTAATACTACTACACCCGCTTCAGAAAAAGGGTGGTAATACATAATTCTTTAAGTATAAAATTAAATATTTAAAGAATAATATAGCCGAAAATACTACATAATGTAGGGAAATAACGGAAAATAGACCCAAAAACGGTCCCTACACGTGTAGTATCGAAAATTTAATGTGTTTTTAAAGACTTTTTGGAAAATCCAAATTTGGACATTTTTTTTGTCCAATTTTCAAAAGTTAAAATACTTTACTCCAAATTCTTAAAATGTTACCATAATTGAATTTTATGCTCTGGTTACCAAAAAAATAATTTTCATTTTGTGAGCATAAAATTTTTTTAATTTTATATGTAAAATTATTTGGGGATTTTTTCACTTCCTATATTAAGGAGAATGGAAGTAATCTTGACCCAAAAAATCCCCAAAAAATACGAATGTAAATGTTGTGACTATTTTACTAGCAATAAAAAAGACTATGATAAACATTTATTGACATCAAAACACAAAAAAATGGTTGGTGGAAGTAATTTGGAAGAAATGGAAGTAGATAAAAAACTTGAATATAATTGCGATGAATGTTCAAAAAAATTCAAAACTCACGGAGGTTTATGGAAACATAAGCAAAAATGTAGCATAGAAAAAACAACGTCTGCAAAAATATCTGTATCAGATAATTCACAAAAGAATGAAGTCCAAGAGCTAAAAGAGTTTATGAAATACCTGATGAAAGAAAATTTAGATATGAAAACAATGATGATGGAACAGCAAAATATTGTATTAGAAATTGCAAAAAATGGAACGCATAATACAACAAATAACCATACAAATTCTCACAATAAAGCATTTAATTTGCAATTCTTTTTAAATGAGACTTGTAAAGATGCTATGAATATTACTGATTTTGTGGAGTCTATACAATTGCAGTTGTCAGACTTAGAAAAGGTTGGAGAAATTGGTTACGTAGAAGGTATTTCTAATATTATTGTCAAGAATTTAAATGCATTAGATGTTACTCAAAGACCCGTCCATTGTACAGATAAAAAGAGAGAAACAATTTATATAAAAGATGAAGATAAATGGGAAAAGGACGAGGAGAAAAATAAAATACGTAAGGTGATTAAAAAAGTAGCTACCAAAAATGCCAGGTTGATCCAAAAATTCAAAGATAAACACCCGGATTATAATGAGTATCATTCAAAATACTCGACTCAGTACCATAAATTAATTATTGAATCCCTTGGCGGATCAGGCGATAATGATTTGGAAAAAGAAGATAAGATTATCAGGAATATTGCAAAGAATATTGTAGTAGATAAGTAAAATAATAATTTACGCGTAAAATTATTATTCTGATATTTTATGATATTTTGCTGGGTGTAATAGTATTTGTAAGATCACGTGGCACGAGATACTTCATCTGGATTGTATTCGGGTGCACTAAAAGCATCAACCCCGGGTTCATAGAATCTAGAATATACATCCCATCCTCTATCATCTCTTCTTCTTATGACACGTTCTATCATATTGGCACCCATTCTATGTAAAGGTACATTCTCAGTAGGAGATACAAAACTAAACGACCAATCTGGCCCTGGTGCATTTGAATTAGGTTGTAATGTGTAATTAATTCCACCGAAACCTATGCGCTGTGTTTCATAACCTCCTCTAGTATAACGTTTTCTAGTAGTTTTTCTAGATCGTCTAGAGCGTTTAGAACGCAAAGTTCTTCTACGTGATTTAACTTGTTTCATATTAGTCTATAATATTAGCAAATATTATTTCTTAATAAATTATTTTTGTTAAGAAATAATAACATTATAACGGTGCATTAGAGGGATATGGACCATCTTCAATAAATTGACCTGTTAAACTGTATCTTTCAGGATAATTAGGCATATTTTTTAATCCAGAAGGCCTATATCTTTTATTAAAGAGGGAATAGTCTTCGTTGAATTCATTTGTCCAAGTATCCACGCCAAAATTAGGCATTGCTGGTTTTGAGTACATATTCGGAGTGATTATTTTTTGATGTGTTCCATATCCACTTGTTAGAGGTGAATATTGAGGAGTTACACCCCACGTTAATTTACCCGCATCGTTATCTCCAGGTACAGCATCGCTTGTAGATCTTTTTAAAGGAGGCGAATAAGGTTGACAACCAGGACAATCAATATCAGCAAAACATTGTTGACCAGTTATAGCGCATCGAGCGGTTGGTCCACAAAAATTTTTACAGCTATATGTAGTTGTTAACGGTAAATCTACAGTATGAGTCGTAGCTCCGCCAGTGACTTCTGCTATAGGTCCATTTGTAAAACACTCCATAATATAATCGTTTTTAGTCAAGAAATCGATCCAGTTAAATATGGCCACAAATAAAATGAAGCTAATGAATATCATAAATAATATATTATATTGTTTTTTAGATATTTCCATATACATTAAATCTATATAAAAATATTAAAATATAAAATATTAAAACATAAATTATAAATTAAATAAATATAAATAATGGTGAACTCTGAAGTTTTAGTAAATAATGATAGAATGATAAAATGATAAAATGATAAAATGATAGAATGATAGAATGATAGAATGATAGAATAAAAATAAAATATTTAATTTATTATATCATTTTAATATAAGTAATGGCAAATAAAAGCAATAAGTCAGTAATTGATAAAAAAAAAGAAGAATCTAACTCATCAAATAAAGGCGATTATTACTCGAATATTTGGAGTTTTGTACTTACAACAATTATTCTATTTATTGTTATAGTAATTTATTATTCAAGTAGTGGTCTGTTATTATACGCTTGTAAATTAGGACAATCAAATATATTGCCAACAGATCTCGAATGTTTCCCTTATACCGATACTAAACCGGATATTCAACCAATTCAAACAAATATTTTTACTACGTCAACTGATCCTCCATTGTCGATGAAAATGAAATTTCCATATAATGAGGAGAATGCGGCAAATAAAATTTTAGATATGTTTCGCGAATATAAAAATGAACCAAAATCAAACTTTTTAGCAAATTATTTTATTTCAATTATGGAAGCAGTTGTTCAATTTAATTACACTTCATTCAATACTATTTTGAATATGTTAAATGGTTTACCAGAGTTTTTAATAATTTTATTCGGACCTATTATAGTTGGTATATTATCAACCCTTATTTTCTTGGCCGATCATATTTATCTTATTTACTTATGGTTTGCAAATATGGGATGGTTTTTTAAAACGAACGCAAATGATTCGAATACAGGAAAACCTAAATGGGAAGACGTAACCTTAGTTTCACCATTTAATTACTGGTCTGCATTAGCATTAGTTATTTTATTTGTTATAGTGTTTTTCTTTTCATTTCCTTTATTGTCGATTATTGCAGCTTTGTCTATAGTATGGTGTATGCTTTCTTGTATAACATATAGCGCTGAAATGAATGGTAAAATTATATCAGCATTGACAATTGTACAAGATGTATTTAAGTATTATAAGGTTCCAATAATGGGCTTATTTAGTTTCTTAGTAATAGTAAGTGCATTTACAAAGTTAGGAACATATCCAGGTATATTTTCAATAATAACATTAGCACTAATTTATTATGGCATAATATCGATCAATATTTTTGATCCTATTTATAAGGAAAAATTGACTCTTGCAGTGAGTTCTAAACAAGCAAAGAAAACGTGTAATTATAAAGAGCCTACAAAAGAAAAACACGGTTTATTATATAATATGGTCTTTGGACAGTCTGGCGGAGATATTACCAAGGAATTGAAAAATATTAGTAAAAAAATATATCGTAAATAAATATTTTAAAAATAGAAGAATATTTTATTTAAATTATAGTTTAAAAATAGTTTAAATAAAACATTAAATATTAAGTATATAAAATGGGCAAAAATAAACAGAAAATGAGTAAAACTCCCTTTGTGACTTTATGTACACCTACATTTAATCGTAGGCCTTTCATACCAATTATGCTTAAATGTTTTGCACATCAGACATACCCAAAGGACAAAATCGAATGGCTTATTGTCGATGATGGAACTGATAAAATTGAGGATCTTATTTCACATATTCCACAAATAAAATATTTTAAGTTTGATGAAAAAATGACGCTTGGAAAAAAGAGAAATTTTTTAAATGATAAAGCAACTGGAGATATAATTATTTTTATTGACGATGACGATTATTATCCTCCTGAAAGAATTACTCACGCAGTTGAAGTATTAAAGGCTAATCCAAAAGCGTTGTGTGCAGGTTCAAGTGCAATGTTTATACATTTCAAACATATAAATAAGATGATACAGTTTGGTCCTTATGGTCCTAACCACGCAACGGCCGCAACTTTCGCATTTAAAAGAGAGTTGTTAAAACAAACACGTTTTGATGAAAAATCTTCTATAGCCGAAGAAAAAACATTTTTAAAAGATTATAATGTCCCTTTTGTTCAGTTAGATTCAAAAAAATCTATATTAGTATTTTCGCATAATCATAATTCATTCGATAAAAAAGAATTATTAAAAAATGGACCAAACCCATTTATGCACGAAACCACATTAACTCCTGCGGATTTAGTGAAAGAACCAGAAATATTGAAATTTTTTATGGAAGATATAGATGAACTCTTGGCGAATTATGATCCGGGTAAACCAGAAAATAAGCCAGATGTTACAAAACAACTTGGAGAACTTAAAGTAAGTAGAGAAATTATGGTGAAAGAACATATGAAAAAACAACAAGAGCAACAAGACACTATGAATAAAATACAAATGTTAATAAATCATAAAAATCAGGGTAATATTCCTGGTCAACCTGTAAATCCAAACGATTTAATAGGTGTTATACAAAATTTAACGTCTGAAAATCAGCAATTAAAGGGAAAAATAAATTATTTAGAAGATAAAATAAAACAATTGATTACTGAAAAAATCCAAGAAAAGAAGAAAGAACCAATAAAAGAACCAATAAAAGAACCAATAGAAGAACCAATAAAAGAACCAATAAAAGAATCTAGTTCTTCCGATGTTCCGCAAACATAATAATTTGTGTCTCGAAACATAAAAGCAATAAATATACTTAAAGATATTATTAGTACATAAATTATTACAAATGGAGTATAGCGACTATTTTAGTCCTTTAAATGATAATCAGCTATATACATCATATAAAACAGAACACCTGAATGTTTTAGAAGAATCAAAAAGCCTTGATAAAGGTTATAGTAAAATTTCAAGGAGTTCGAATCGTATTGATGTAAAAAATAAAAAAAATAAAATCGAAATATATAGTTCTGGTGATATAGGATCAAATATAAGAGACGCAGAAACAGGTGTTTACTATGCAGATAAAGTAGGTTCAGTAGATGAATATTTATTTTTCAAAGTTGTCATTGCTACTGGAGAATGCAATAGTAAAAATGGTTCTTCTACATTATTTTACCTTTCGCCTAATCACTATATGTCACATATGAATTGTGATGTAGATTCAAAAACAATTTCTCAATGGGAAGAAAAAAAGAATGCTAGATTAAAAGAAAAGGAGAAAACTAAACGTGCAAAAATGCACATATAAATGTTAATTAAATAGATGTTAATTAAATAAATTTTAAATAAATATTAAATAATATTTTATATAAAATATTATATAACTATATTAATTATGAAGTTTTTACAGATCATTATATTTTTATATTTACATAATTTTATAAGCGATTCTAAATTAACTTATCATAAAATAAATCATCAACAGCCAAATAATTTTAATGTTATTTTTTTTAATTCAGATGATTTGCCGATTCAAAATAAAATAGGTTTTTTGAAACGACTTTATAAAAATAAATTCAATGGTACTGATGACAGATATCCTACTAGTGAAAATATTACTGAAGAAGAGAAATACAAAACATTCAAAAACAATGAAAATAAGCGTAAATTAGATATTCTGGAAAACGAATATATTTCTATTTATGATAAATTACAGTTAGTTAGAGACTCTTCTATAAAACCACATAATTTAGCTAAAGGCGGACTAATGGATGATTATGAGTTTGAATTATAATCAAAGTCAAATATGATTTGACATACTATTCTTCTCCTAAACATTCTTCTGAACATTCGTCTTCAAAATCATCTTCCACTTCCTTTTCTGATGTACCGGTTGCATTTTCTTTAATGTATTTTTCAATGTATCTATAAATTCGATTAATATCCAACTTACTAATTTCGTAATTTTCAAGTAAATTTACAATTTCATTATCATCATTATTATTTTTAATGTGAATGAAAAAACCGAATAAATCTTTCTTATCCATTCCTAACTTTTGACACAACTTTTGTATAAAAAGCGAGTTGTTATATTCAGTAGAATATTTGGTAAGCACTTTTGTGAATCTAACTTCTGTTGGATTATATTTTTGTTTTTTTGTAATATGTTCGTGATACATTTTATTATTTTTAAACGTTTTAATTAATGAACTCATCTCATTGAATTGCCATATTTGTTTTTGAAATGTGATCCGGTCAATATAATCAGCAAAACATATGTTTTCTAATTGATTAATATAAAACGGTATCGAGGTTTTTTTGTCAATTTTATCAATAACATCAATAATATTTTCGTGCCATAACAAACCTACACTAGTTCTATCTGTCTCATTCATAATATGATTATGCTGATCTAACGAATAATAATTGTTCATTAATTTATGTGTTATTTTTTTGGTATCATCACTATATGATTTTATTTGTAATATATTTTCAATTACATTGCTGGTAAATAAATGCGGCTTATTGATGTGAATGTTATAAATACTATTTAACTTTCTTAAATCACCTTGAACAAATGTAGTTATTTTTTCTTTCATTGTAACATCTATATTAGGTAACAAAGTATATACAATATTAGAGATTTGTTCTGAAGTGGGTGTTTTCAGTTCTATAGTATTACACACTTTCATTAATTCCTTTATTTTTTTATCAACTTTGTAATTTCCAATACATATAATTGGGTTTATAGTTACTTCTTCCAACTTTTGTTTTTTTGTTTTTTTAGGTCTAATTAGTTTTATTAATGTATTAATACCACCCTTATCGCCATTATTCATTCCATCAATCTCATCCATAATAATGGCTATTTTACGGACATTTTTATTAAACAAACTCATAATATTTTTGTCTGACATATTATGCTTTGTAATATCTTCAATAACAGAAGTATTCCGTATATCACCCGCATCATATTTAATAATATCGTAATTTAATTCTTTTAAAATATTTGTGATAAAAGAAGTTTTACCTGTACCAGGATCTCCATAAACATAAATACCTTTTTTAAAAAGCACATTGTTTTTATTTATTTCAAATTCGTGTAATATATTTTTAATATTCGATGCATTTTCATCTCTATTCAGAATTTGATTCATATTTAGTTTTTCCATCTTATATATTTAACAACATTCTTTTTATGTAGATTTTTACCTAATCCATGTTCTTTTAAAAAGTTATGTATTACATTCCTACAATTATTAGAATCATTTTCAATACAAAACTGGATTGTAAAATAAAGATAGTTTTTAAATACCATATTTTTATATGTATATTGTTTAATGTCGTACCATTTTGTATAATTCTCTCTAATAATCATATTAAAAACAAAATCATTGTCGCGTCGAATCATATCTCTAACATAGTTTTCATAGTTTTTAATAAATGGTCTAATTGTATTATGATACAACATATAATTCTCTCTATTTGTAAAAACAAATACATTTGTAGGTATGAATTCCTTGATTAAAATCATTATATCATTAGGTAAATCGTGTATTTTATCTACTATATTTGTCATTATAGATATTAAAATAAATAATATTTTGAACATAAAATATTATTATACAGTTTAGTAGTTTTAGAATATGGAGACTGACCTTATACAATGGGTGAATATTAAGCGGTTTTTGGAGTAGCCGTTTGACAAGGATTGTTGACACCATAAGTAATTCCGTCCCAACTTACACCGCATCTATTTGCCCACGTATATTTAGCACACGCTCCTTGGGAACCTGTATATGCAGAAGTGTTAAAATCCATTACTAAATGCTCATCATCGCCTGTTGCAGGACATATTCCTAAATCTTTAACATTTGTACACGTAATATTATTGCCAGAACCATCAGCCACCCAATAATCAGGACATTGTGGAACAATAGGTGGCCAAGTTTGATCCTTAGCCGAAGACAATGTCATACCTATAAATATTAAAGCAATAATTAATATAAAAATAGCGGCAAATAGAACTATCTTTTGAAAAGTTTCCATATTATATTAAATAAATATAATTTTTCTATTTGAGTATTATATATTAAATGAATAAAGTCAATAATGGCCGTGTAGATATTAAAACACCTAATACTTCAACATTATTTCAAATGTATGATAAAATACCTGCTAATCAATGTGTAACATTTAGGAATCCAACAGAGGGTTTATGGGATTCTACTCCTTTATCACAAGCTTTTTTCTCTCAACAAAATATCCAAATGCTTCAAAATGGTATACGAGCAGGAGTATATAATAGATCAAATGGTCAATACACAATTGGTGATCAAGATTGCGATTCATTAAAAATAATTATGCGCAGTGTATTTTTACAACAGTCCGCGAATCAACCAGGAAATTATCAACAACAAATAAGTCAACTAAATAAAATTGTTCTAGATTATTGCATTCAGCAGGTATATAGTGAAGCACAAGGATATATGAAATATGTGAATGATGTTAGTACTTTAGTAGTTCCAATTGCTCATCCAGTAATGGCAAATGATAATGATAGACAATTGGAATTCAAGAGTTGGTTTTAGATATTTCGTGTATATTAAATAGTTTATAATAATTTTATATATTATTATATATTATGGATGATAAAATTATTTTAATTTGTGCTACCGGTCGCTCAGGATCTACTACAATGCAACGAATATTGAATACGATACCGAATAGTAATATTTGCGGCGAGAATTCTGGTGCTATAAATAGTTTACTAGAATTTTATAGAAGAATAAAATACTCTACTACAATAAATATTCCAGGACATTTTAACCCGGCATCTTATCACGAAATTATAGGACAAAATATTAAACCGTCTTGGTATAATTCTTATAATTATCAACAAATTGTTCAAATGATAAGAATAATGATTATAAATATGTTTAAAAATAATGCAAATACAAACGTCTGGGGATTTAAAGAAATTAGATACGATGCAGGTAATATAGGATATATAAAGGATTTTAAAGAGTTGTTTCCTCAAACCAAGGTAATTATTCATATTAGAGAGAATATATCAGCACAAAGCAAAAGTGGATGGTTTAATAAGGATAAAAATGCAACCACATTTTTAGGTAAAACAAATAACGAGTTAATTGATTTTTACAGAAAAAACAAAGAATGGTGCTATTTGTCTAGTTTCGAAAGGATGTTTGACACAAATAATATCAAACAAATGTTTCAATTCATTGGTTGCAGAGAGAATTATAATGAAGAGGAAGTTATTGGCATATTAAAAAATAATTTGAAGGATTAAAAAGTATATATACTATTTTGCTATACTTTTCTTAAAAGTATATTTACTCGTCTTCAACTACTAGAGTCGGTTTTTTAACAATTTTTTTAACAACTGTACCACCTTTTGATACGACTTTCTTTTTATTTGTTTTTGTGTTATCGTCAACACCATTCATAAGTCGCGTTCTGGCGTCTTTATATTCCACATATAAATCTTTCAGATTATCTAACTCAGACTTCCACATTTGATACACAGTTGTATTTTTTATCGTTTCTAATTCGGTTTCCTTATTACCTTTATCTTTCAATAATTTTTCTACATTTTCCTCTGTAACGGAATCCATAGGCATTTTAACAAGGTATTTATACTCTTCGTCATTCTCAATTTTATCGTATCCTTTTTCTTCTAACATAGATATGACTTGTTCCTTTTTCTTTTTTCTCAAATCGATCGTTCCATTTAAATTTTCCTGAATATATTTTGCTTTATTCGATAACAACACTAATTCTTTTTCCAATGCATCAATCATATATTCTTTTCTAGTACCGTATAATTTCAATCGCACTTCATAATATGCGTCGATAATTTCCGACACCTTCTCATATTTATGAAGTGTATCGTTCGCATCAAATAAATGCATATTTGTAGTCGTATTCGTTGTATATAACTTCAACAACTTTTCAACACCATTGCACCCATAATCGCCTTTTGAAGCCTCCAATTCTTCTAATTTACCCTTCGTAAAGGTGATTGTGAAATCTACGTTCGTATCCTTACTCATATCATCATAATCTTTAATTATGGCGGATAATTTTTTACCTTCTTTGTCTACACCAGGCTCGATTAAACCTTCCAATAATTCCTTGAAATCCTCTGTCCAATATCCAACTGGTAATTCAGTGACTTTAATTTTATCAACAGCTATTTTTTCATATAATCCCTTGATTAAGAATTTATCTTCACTTATTTTGGATATTTGTCCTTTGAACCCTTCGTAATAAGGAACAAATTCGATATTATCATTATCAATCGATGTCAATTTATTATGTAAATATTCTATAATTTGTAATGGATTGTAGCACATAATATCAGTGCTGAAACCAGTTCCAATACCCTTGGAACCATTTACTAATACTATTGGAATGATTGGTGCATAATAAATTGGTTCTACAGATAATCCGTCATCATTTAAATATTCCAAAACATTATCATCCACTTGTTGGAAAATACTTCGAGTAATTTTATTTAATTGAGTAAATATATATCTTTCAGAAGCACTATCTTTACCGCCTTGCAATCGAGTCCCAAACTGTCCATTTGGCATAAATAGATTAATGTTATTCGATCCAACGAAATTTTGCGCCATTCCAACGATCGCGGCATTTAAACTCGCTTCACCGTGATGATAACCAGAGTTTTCCGAAACATAACCACTGAATTGTGCTACTTTGATTTCACTCGTCAAGTTTTTCTTGAATGCGGAAAACAATATTTTTCGCAAAGATATTTTAAGACCGTCCATTAAATTTGGTATACTTCTATCACAATCGTATTTTGAAAAGTGTATCAATTCTTTGTCGATAAATTCTTCATAAGAAACGTTTGTTTTTGCGGTGTCTAAATATGCATCACGATCATAAAATTTCAACCAGTCCTTACGATCATCTGCACGTTTTTTATTAAATACCATATCAATCGCGTCATCTGAACGATCAGAGTGTTGAAATCCTACAATTTTCTTTTTCTCAAAATATTCTCGGAATTCTTTACCGGTACTTGTACCAAGACCTTTGTAATACTTTATTTTCCAGCCTTTGCCATCATTTTCTTCTTTCCATTCATTATATTCGCCGTCGTTGTAGAAATTCAATTCAACGTCGCCTTTTTTTGCTTTCAAGATAGGTGTATTCATAAAGCCGATAAATCCAGGAATATTCGCAAGTGTAGGCCACTCGGATTGGAATAAATTAATACCTAGGCCTTTGATGTGACTGCCATCTAAATCTTGATCGGTCATAAATAGAACTTTACCATAACGTAAATTTTTATACACATCATCAATATTCATATATTTTTTACCGGTTTCTAATCCTAATATTTTTTTGATTTCAGCAATTTCTTTATTTTCTGAAATCTTCTTCACCGTTTCACCGCGTACATTTAATATCTTACCCTTCATAGGATACACACCGATTATGTTGCGGTCTTCAGATGATAATCCTGAAATGATACCCGCTTTTGCTGAATCACCTTCACAAAAGATGATAACACAATCTTTTGATTTTTCAGTACCAGCCCAATTCGCATCTGTCAATTTCGGTATACCACGCACAGATTTACTTTTAACACCATCTGTTTTCTTTGCGGCCTTATTTTCCTTGACTTCAGTCAATTGTAATGCAGCATCCATTACGCCCATTTTGGCTATTTTTTCGATGAATTTATCACTGACATCACATTTTGAGCCGAATTTAGAAGAAGGTGTATTCATATAATCTTTTGTTTGGCTATCGAATGCAGGGTTTTCAATATCACAACGTAAGAATAGAATCAACTGTTCTTTAATCGTATTCGGATTGACCTTTACCTTTTTCTTTTTCTCGATAAATTCACCTAATTTTCTAGTGATCTGATTCAGAATATATTCAACGTGCTTTCCACCTTTTGCAGTATGAATTCCATTAACAAATGATACTTGAACAAATTCGTTGGTAGGAGTTAATGCAACTGCATATTCCCAACGATCACCGCTTGCCTCATATACGCGCTGAGATTCACCTTTATCGCCAATGTACATATTCACATATTGCTCAAAATTTTTAACAGGTATAAGATCCCCGTTGTATTTGACCTTGATAGTTTTATCTGTAATCGCGGCTACATCGTAGGTCCTTTTTTTCAGTAGTGAAATAATATCAGGTGTAAGACCATTAATGCCTAGGCGCGCATAGTCGGGTTTAAACGTGATTTTCGTATACGGTTTATTTTTACATTTCGTAATAGATGGTTTGCAAATTTCGTCTAAATTGTTTTTGAATTCTTGTTTATATTTAAGACCGCGTATATGGTCAATTGTTTCAACAGAGCCATAAGTCGACCAAATTAGAACCAATTTAAATCCAAAACCGTTTTTACCACCGACAATTTTCTTCTCGGTTTTATCATAATTCGTAGATGTTCTAAGATGACCGAATATCATTTCAGGAATCCACATTTTATGTTCCGGATGTTCTGCAACATCGATTCCGTTTCCGTCATTCAACATTGTAATTGTACCATCATTATCAATAGTGATTTCTATGTTAGATACTGGTAAGCAATTTTGTTGTCCATTTGAAATGGCTTGCTGCATTCTGACAACGTGATCCCTACAATTCACAATACCTTCATCAAACAATTTGAATAAACCAGGAATATATTTTATATTTTTTTCAATAATTTTATCACCTACATCGTTTAGAATCCATAAATCGGTATCTACTTCTTCTACCGATCCTATATAGGTATCCGGATTGGATAGAATATGTTCAATATCAGTTTTCTTTTGATATTTATTTGCAAGATTAACGTCTGTAGATGCCATTGTATTTATATTATTGTATTCTTTGTTTTTAACTGTATTTTTTATTCAATTTTAATTTTATATTAGAATTTAATAAAATTACATAAAATAATCTAAAATAAAATAGATAGTCATATTAGATGCATTCTCAACGACAATTTACACCTGGAAAGAAATCAAACAGTGCAAGGATGATTAATTATATAGCTGCGTATAATGCATTATTTCCAAATGCAGAGCAATTAACGTGTGAGTTTTGTGTTCCGGATAATTACGATAAATTCGTGGTAGGGTCTGATTCGCCGTCAACAAGAGTTTCTAATAATATTAGAGTTGCCCAAATTATAAAAAGTAGTAGAGGCGGAAATACACAGTACGGAAATTTTTATTTAGGACAACCTTTAAATTTGAATTATTTAGGTAGATTAGAAGGGATGCCGGGTGGAAGTGGAAGGCCTCCAAAAAATTAATTCCACTTTTAGAAAAAGTGGAGCAAAAATTGCTGAAAAAAAAAGAATCGTTTGGTTCCACTTTTAGAAAAAGACGAGCAAAAATCGCGGAAAAGAATAATCGTATGGTTCCACTTTTAGAAAAAGTGGAGTAAAAATTGCGGAAAAAGAAGAATCGTATGGTTCCATTTTTAAAGTAGATTTGGCTCAACCTTTTCTAAAGGTGGAAAAATATTTTTTCTCCTTTTATAGTATAATGACATTTGAACAAACTGTAGGAAGTAAAGCTCAAGTATGGCACGGTACTGCAAAAAAAACCAGTGGAGGCCTTACCAAGTCTCATTTGATGAAAAATAAACACGGACATATTGTTTCAAAAAAACAACATAAAAGAGGTAAAAGCGCTATCAAACACTTATTCAAATTAGGCTTTAAACCAAAGAAGGGTACATTTAAAGCTTTCCATAAAGGTAGTAAGAAAATGAGAGGTGGTACAGGTAATGCAGTTGGTCTTGGAAATGTAGGTGCTCCACTTGATCGTGCTTTAGTTGCAGCTGGTGGAAGTAGTCGCAGTCGCAGTCGCAAAATGAGAGGAGGTATGGCTTACGGTGGACCACTATCACCTTTGGCATACGATGGTAGGGGTGTAGGAACATCCGGCGTTGATCTTCAATTTGTTGCAGGGAATGCCGCATAAATATACTTTTAGAAAAAGTAAAGCAAAAATCATATTATACTTTTAGAAAAAGTAAAGCAAAAATCATATTATACTTTTAGAAAAAGGTACAATAAATAATATTTTCACCAAAATTAAAATATTATTTTTCTACGTGTGTTTTGCCCATTCAGTTTCAATAAATTTTTCGTATACAATATAGTCAGACAATTTAAAATACAAATATTTTTCAAAATATCGTTTACTAACAATAAATTTAAATGAATTTCCATTGCAAAATTTGTAATAATAATTATATGCATCATCGAATGAAATCAGCGTAAGTTTTGAATCTTTTTTAATTTGTTCTTTTATATATTCAAATGATGTATTAATATCATTCATTTTATTCCAAATTGAACAATTTACATTTAAAACAAATTTGTCTTCTATAATTTCTACATTAGGAAAGAAATGTTTAAGAATTTTCAATATATTCTCTTCAGTTATATTTCCATTTGACATAAGTTGGTCTGAATTTTGTTTTGACCAACATTTAAAAAGCGAACATAATTCATCTATTTCAAATTCGTTATCAAATTCAGTATGAATTATCACATTATTTTCAATAATTGTATCACTATCAGATAATTGAATAGTAATAGTTTTTTCCCAAAATTTAATAAAATCGCTCTGTACTGGTAAATATTTACTAGTTATCCCTGTAAAACTATCCGTATCGTCATTATAACTATATTTTTCTTTAAGAATAGTTTTTAATGTATTAGAATAGATTACGTTTGGTAAATTACAACTAGAAAGAAATTGTTTCCATAAAAAGTGCAAATTTTTCCATTCCATTTTACAACCATCTGTAGTAGAGTCTACTATATATTTATGACAAAATTCCGAAACAATATTATTCGGATTTGTATTTTTTAAATAATAAACATAATTTTTTAATTCTTCGTCATATTTATTATCTATAAAGTGATCTGAATTTTCGTAACGTTTTGAATAATGTGCTGCTACACAAAGTAAATCAAGCCCAATTTTCTTTAACAACTCCCTCCACACGTCACTAGAAAAATTTTCATTTATTTTAATTAACCTACAATTTTCATAAGAATGATTTTCGTGGTATTTCGTCATAAAATTATTTGTAGTATTGTTGTTGCCAATTGAAGATATTGCGACATTATCCAATTCATTTAATATTTGTTTCATTTTCTGGCTTACCAAAAATATCAAATGCGACTGTTTTTTAAGTATATTATCACCAATAATTGTAAGAAAATATTTTACCGAATTTTTAGAATTAAATACAGCAGGATAAAGTACGTTTAAAACATTTTGAATAGTATCTGATTCTGGTATAGAACTGAAAAGACTTCTATCCTTAATTTGTTTAATAATATTTATTTTTGTTTTGTATTTCCACTGTAAAAGCACTCTGTCACTTGATATAGTAGATAATAATTTATGAATTACATCGTCTTCTTTAACGATCAAATATTTTTCACCGTCGTATTCGTAAAAAAAATTGTTATTTTGCAGATAAAAGTATTTGTTTTTACTTAAAAATACTTGAATAAATATTTGTTGTTCATTTGTTAAATAATTGTTACGATTTACGCGTTTTTCGTGATTTTTATATTCATTGTCGAGAGTGTGTGGTAAATAATTTACAATATGATTATAGACTCTTTGAGTCATATATTCATCATCCTTATATTTCTCTATTAGACCTTTTATAGTTTCCGAACATTTATGTTCAATAGATTCTTTACTCATTCTATGTTTTTTAACATAATGTTTTTATATTAGTTTTTAAATAATATATAAATATAGTAGTAATGAAAAGGTCTTACATTAATTTAAGATATTTACCAAAAAACTTAACAGTGAAGGATAAAAAGAGGCAATCAAAAATGTTGATGAAATCTAGACGCCTTTATAAAAAAGGCAAGTACTATACAAGAAAGAGGTTACTTTCATTTAAATCTAAAAAATCGCCGCATATAATAAAGGCGATTAAAATTTATAATGTAGATAAAATTGGCGCAACAAATGAATTAGCAAAAGCAACTGGATGTTCAAAAAAATCTCTGGCAAAAATTATAAATAAGGGAGCTGGTGCATATTATTCTTCGGGATCTAGACCAAATCAGACATCTCAATCCTGGGGAATTGCTCGTTTAGCAAGTGCAATTACTTCTGGAAAAGCAGCGGCAGTTGATTATAATATTTTAGAAAAAGGTTGTAATCCAAAATCAAAGGCTTTAACATTGGCAAAAAAAGCTAGAAGAAAATATGGGCACGGAACTAGAAGGGCACGAAAGGTTTTAGCTGTTGATTAAAAATAAAACAGCCAATAAACTAATAAACTAATAAACTAATAAACTAATAAACTAATAAACTAATAAACTAATAAACTAATAAACTAATAAACTAATAAACTAATAAACTAATAAAATAATACGCAAATAATATAATTATAATAATATTATTTTATTATAAAATGTCCAGCTACAGTAACTATTTAAGATTTAAAAATACGTGTTGTTCTCCTGGTCTTCCTGGACCACAAGGAATAATTGGTCCAACTGGATATATAGGTCCGACTGGATGCACAGGAACAACTGGATATACAGGTCCAACTGGATGCACAGGCACAACTGGATATACAGGTCCAACTGGTCCTACAAATTCAAACGGTGTTCCGTCTGGAGCTATAATGCTTTTTGCTACTACAGTTCCTCCTAGTGGTTGGTTAGAATGTGATGGGTCGCAAGTATTAATTTCTGATTATCAAGATTTATTTTTAGCAATAGGATGTACTTTTGGATGTGTAGCAGCACCTTATTTTGTATTACCAGATTTAAGAGGATATTTTGTGAGAGGATGGAGCAATACAAGTACAATTGATGCTGGAAGAGTTTTAGGATCTACACAGACTGCGCAATTAGAACAACATAAACATATATCATCGAACAATGATTGTCAGGATTATTCATTTGTAAATGGGGTAGGTACAGGAACATATAATGCTTGGTGTGATACAAATGGCATTGGTTCTGGATCGTCTGCTAGTTTAACAGATGATGGAACATTTCCTGAACAAACGGCTAGTGTTGGAAACGAAACGCGTCCTATAAATGTAGCACTTATGTACTGTATCAAAACATAAAGGCTAAATTTTTTATATAAAATCGTTAAATTTATATGTTGTTTATTTTAGATTAATGCGTTTAATATTTTAAATTCATAAGTATTTAAAGATTATCAATTAAAAATAGTATAATGTCCGCATTTTCAAATAAAAACCAATCATCACCTCAAACTGATGGAAATGTTTTAACTATTAAGACTGTTCAAATTGCGCCATTTAGAACTTTAATGACCGCATTAAAAGACATTCTTTTAGAAACAAATATTACTTTTGAACCCGACGGAATTCGTATTATTAATATGGATAAATCACATACCATTTTAGCGCATCTTTATTTAGCAGCACAAAACTTTGAATTTTATGAATGTAAAAAGGAAAAAATCATTATTGGCGTGAATATGTTTCATTTATTCAAATTGATTAACTCTATTGATAATGATGATACTTTAACAATCTATATTGAGAGTTCTGATTATTTAGATGGTATCGTTTCTCATTTAGCATTGAAATTCGAAAATGGTGAAATTAAGCAATGTAAAACACAAAAGCTACGATTGATTGAACCTGAGCCAGAAGAGCTGCAATATCCAGACGTCAAATTTTCTTCTATTATTAATTTACCATCTGCTGATTTCCAAAAAATCATACGAGATTTATCCTGCATTTCAGACAAATTGGAAATTAAATCTGTAGGGAATGAATTGATATTCAAATGTTCTGGACAATTTGCATCCGCAGAAATTCATCGTGCCGAATCAGATGGATCAATGGGTTTCATTTTAAAACAAGATTCTTCAAAGATTATCCAAGGTGAATTTTCTTTAAAAAATTTGGGTTACTTCATTAAATGCACCAACTTGTGTCAACAAATTGAAGTATATTTGGAAAACGATTTGCCTCTTGTTGTGAAGTACGATGTAGCAAGTCTAGGATCGATACGTCTCTGTCTCGCTCCGCTTCCCTCAACTTAACTAGACCATAATTCATAACAAAAATACAATAATACATAACAAAAATACAATACATAACAATATTTTGCAATAAAATACTTTTATATAGGAAAAACATTACAAATAATTTATAAATATTATTATCATTAATATATATAAATGTCAAGATATTATGGAAATTATAGTCAATATTTAGGTGCGCAAAGATGTTGTGATTTTAGAGGTCAGGGGCCACAGGGCGAACAGGGTCCTACAGGTCCATCAAGTATTGGTCCAATTGGAAATACCGGACCTACTGGTCCAAGTGTAACTGGGCCTACTGGTAGAAGTTGTATGGGACCAACCGGAACAACTGGATACACTGGTCCAACAGGATCTTTACCAACTCCTACGGGAGGAACCGATGTATCTGGTGTAGTAAGTTATAATAGTGGTACATATTATTATGATTCTACCAAAACATTTGTAATCGACCATCCAAATAATTCAGAAAAATTTCTTGTTCACGGTTGTCTAGAAGGTCCTGAAGCAGGTGTGTACTATAGAGGAAAAGGAGAAATTGTAAATAATGAATGTGTGGAAGTTGAATTACCGCCTTATGTTGAAAATCTTGCATCAGAATTTACTATACAAATTACGCCTATTTTTAGTGGAAAGATAGTTACATTAAATTGTAGTGAACTTGATAATAACAAATTTAGAGTATACGGAGAAAATTCTAGATTTCATTGGGTTGTACACGGAAAAAGATACAACATAGAAGTTGAGCCTAATAAAGATTCTGTACACGTGAAGGGATCAGGACCATATTTATATATTTAAAATAATATATTTAAAATTAAATTCCTAATCTAATTATGAATTTAATAAAAATTCCCAGAAATATTTTTCAAACCTGGGAAACAAAAGAAATATCAGAAGGTTTTAAATCATTAACACAAACTTGGAAAGATAAAAATCCAAATTATGCGTATTTTTTATTCGATAATAATGATCGTAAAAAATTTATAAAAAAATATTTTGATGAAAGAGTTTATAATTCCTATGATAGAATTATACCTGGTGCATTTAAAGCTGATTTATGGAGATATTGTATTTTATATATTTACGGAGGTATATTTGTAGATATAGATACGATATGTATCGGAAACATCGACGCATTTTTAAATGAAGATATAGAATTTATGTCAGCTATAGATTTAAATAATTGTCCAAATATAGGTACGCATAATTTAACTAACGGATTTATTGCATCAATTCCAAAACACCCAATCCTTTTAAATTGTATTAATCGTATAATATATAATGTTGAAAATAATATTATACCTTTTTCAAATTTAGATTTTACAGGACCAGGAATTTTAGGTAGAGCAACAAATGAATATTTAAATTTAAATGAAGTCTCTTCATTTATTGGGAAAGAAGGCATTCATAATAATACACTCTATTTATTAAAATTTGATTATGGATCAGAATATATAAGGGATAAAAATAATAATATTCTGTTTCAGAATAAAAATGGAAATGAAATGATTGTGGAAATTTATAATAATGAAATAAAAAATATAGATCATATTGACTGGGGTAAATGTAAATGTCCAATTAAACCACAATATAATATTAATGCAATAAATAATCCAACCATAGTTACAATGTTTTATAATATAAGAGAAAAGGAAGGAAAACCTCCTAATGAAATTAAGTTACATCATAGATCAAATAGATATTTTGAATCTGCGAAAAAATTTATATTATCATTACCATATAATTTAATTATATTTACAGATTGTAACGAATGTATAGATATGGTTAACAAAGAGAGAATTGAAAACAAAAGTAAAACCTATATATATAATAAAAAATTTGAGGAAACATATTATTATAAAGACCTTTATAAATTACAAGAATTACAAAAGATCTACCATATTCATAATGGTAATGTAGAAGACGAAACTCCTATGTATATTATTTTGAATAATAATAAGTTTGATTTTATAGAAAGTGCTATTGATTTGAATCCATTTAATAGTAGTCATTTTATTTGGATGGATTTTGGTATAAATCACGTGGCTTTGAATCCTGAAAACATTCATAACTGGATTCATAAAATTCCAGATAAAATAAAACAACTATGTATTAATCCGTATGTTGAAAATATTGACCACAAAGTAATGTTTCAAAATATTTACCACCATATGGCAGGTGGTTTGTTTAGTGGTTCAAAAGAAAAATTATTGAGATATAGTGATTTATTTAAACAAAAAACGCAACAAATATATGATGAAGGCTGGTATCAAATAGACGAAGCAGTAATGACAATTGTACAAAGAGAAAACCCCGATTTATTTGAATTATTTTATGGAGATTATCAGGGAATAATATCAAACTATGTATCGCCAATACATAATATTGAATTAATATTACGAGGTTCTCAGAAATGTATTAATATTAATAAAACAAAACAAGCATATGATATTTTGTGTTATTGTTTAGACTATTTCGAAGTTAATATGAAAGACGGATTAATATATGACTATATACAACAACATATAATTGTAGACTATTATAATAACAATAAACAATTGATTTCAAATGTTATTAAATTTATAAATATATTTATTAAAAATAATGATAAAACTATACATAAATTAGTAGAAAATAATTTATCTAATATAAATTTTTATGAAAATAAAAATACAATATTATTTAATACAGCATAATAATTATTTAAAATTATATTTTACGATTGAATCTATATATTTTTTATCGTAAATACCTATTCGGGTAGTCCTGTCCCACGTACTATAATTTATAAAGACACGATCGTCTTGTACAAGAATACTCAAACAATATTCAATTGGTTCTCCTTCAAACTTAAAAGGACTGGAATATCGTAATAAATTCATATTTGCATCAAACACCATTATTACGTGATAATAATGACGTGGCTGTTCATATGAAACAATATGACCCACAAACCATATTTCTTCTTCCACAATTTCAATTTTAATGTTATTGGCGATATTACTTTTACTATAATCTTGTTCAAAGAATTTGGAATATTTAAATCCACATGTAGAGCCACGAATTTTCGAAAAAATTTTAGGCATTTCCTTCTTTTCAACAATAAACAATTCATTTTTTTGAGTATCAATCTTGCCTATTTGTAATGGATACCAATCATAAATAATATGAGTAGAGTTGTTATATTCAAAAAATACCCAATTTTTTTCACAATCACTGTGCTTAAAATTTTGTATTATTTCAACACCTTTTAAATCACGGGTTTCAGTGTTATATTCTCCTGTAACAATACCTAATTTGTGATTTTTGTGATAACCAGTACCAATGAATTTAGTTTTTTCTGTATCAACATCGTGAAATATTCGAATATCTTCTATACCAATATATCGTCTGTTATCAAATTCTAAATTCATCCATTTTTCATTTTTAACATTGAATGCATTGTCAAATTCGACATATTTATTTGCAGTTATAATATGTTTATCACAATTTAAATAACCACCACGATCATTTATGTAATAATTTACATATCGTATATTCATAATGTAGCCATCTATACTTTTACCATCATTAACTTTATTTGGTATTAGACAACTAGATGATGAATTTAGATGTACATTTTCGTTATTAATATTTGATACTATTTTATTATCCATAATTATTCTTGCTTTTTGTACCAAAACATCTTTATAGAATTTCATATTTTGTAACATATTATTTATTTCAGATTCATTTTTAGAATTATTTAAAACTTTTAGTACTTCATAATTGATATTATTAATTCCTACGTAAGCAGCAAATACAGTAAATTCATAATAAATCATTGAAGTGTATATATCATCGTGTAAAAATAAATAAGAATCTCTTTTTTGATTCTGGTCTAGGATTTGTTTTGCCTCCTTATAAAACATATAAGCCAGTTTTTGTTTACCTTCGATTCTATAATGGCGAATAATTTCATATAAACCCTCCAGACGTTCTGGATAAAATTGATAAGCATCCATCCAATAATGAATAGCTTCATTTATTTTACCTAGACTTTTATAACACAACCCAATTCTATAATGACTATACCATACTTCTTCTTTCCATCCGCCTAGTTCAATGCGTTTTTTATATATATCAATAGCCTCTTCGAATTTTCCAGAATCGTGATAGCTGTTTGCCAAATAAAAATGGTATCGCTCATTTTTGGGATCGTCTTTAATGCCTTCTGTTAATAATCTAACGTCTCTTTCAAATTTATCGTGTTTAGATCCACCGTCTCCCAAATCTATAATAAATAAGTCTTTTTTTTCAAAACCCAAAACACGATTACTCGGTGGTGTATTTATATATTCGTGAGTTACACCTGAATAACTATATAATCCATTATTTTTAACAATTCTCATATTTTGATAATAAAAAGAATCATTACCTTGAAGAATATAAAAGCTATCAGCAGAATGTAATATATTTTTATTAAAAGATTTTATATCGAGAACCATATCAGCATCCATTAATAATACATAATCTGACATACCTTGACAAGAAGTTAATGCATAATTACGGTTATGACAAAAATTTTTAAAAGGCTCTGTTACAATTTTACCAGGAATGCTTTTGCTCTCAAAATATTCAGAAATTATTCGAATTGTGTCATCAGTAGAACCCGTATCACATATACAATAACAATCTATAATTGGTATAACAGAGTCGAACAGCCTTGTTATAATTTTACTTTCATTTTTAACGATCATATTTAAACATAATGTAGGTATTTTATTTGTGTTCAACGATAATTCCATAGTTATTTGTATTAATATTTTTTTAAATTATTAATAATTAAATAAATATATAATATAAATACACAATGGCTTTCACCAGATTTAAATATGACGACTGCAGAACAAAAAAATCTCTACAACAAGCAACTGACCCTGGTAGATGGATTTTAAATGTCCCTGGAAACGGAGCAAATCCTTGTTATATAGAAGATCCTCAGATTATTATACAAAAATGGGGAGCAAATTTAAGAACAAATACAATAAATTTAGAAAGCGACTTGTTGGGTGTCAATAGGCAAATAGGTAGGGACTGTTTAGGAAAAGATAATTATAAAAGCTATAATGTACCAAATGAAGCGATTCAATATCCTACTTGTAATAATTTATTTACAGAACAATCAAGGGCTACAAATCCTGCTTGGTGGTATCGTGATTTAGAACAAGTAGATTGGCAATATCCTCCCTTGAATCCTCAAGTAAATACGTGTTTACCTTTTCAAAACAATTTAAGTACACGGATTTTAGAAAAAGATTATTTTACACCAAAGAGGGATTGTGTATTAAATGAGACAAAGAATGATTTGCCAACAAGCTATAGTCTAATTAGAGGAAATTATATAGGCGGTCCCACCACTTGTCAACAAACGAATTCTTGCCAAACATTGTAGAAAAATTTTACTAGTAAAATTAAATTGTATAAATGAATTAAATAAATTATATAAATAAAATAATATTGTAAAATTATTTAGATTATTATATGTGAATAAAAATATAATACTCTATATATATAAATATGGAAATTGCAATCCCTTTAATAGCATTAGGAGGTATGTATGTTGTATCAAATCAATCAAATGAAAATTGTACTAAAAAAGAAATTAAACAACAGCGACAAGAAAAATTTACAAATATGGGGATCCGAAGTAATTTGGGTGTAAAAACAGATAATTATTTACCTAATACGAATATCCCTCCTCAAAACTTTCCTGTTTCAAATATAAATCAATTAGTAGACACTGTTCAAGAATATCCAAATCCTAATTCTGCAACCGATAAATACTTTAATCAAAACTTATATGAACAAAAAGTTAGAAATCACGTTCCTGTTTCAAATACTATTCAAGATATATATTCATTATCCGGAAATTATTTAAACTCTGAACAGTTCAAACATAACAATATGATTCCATTCAATGGTGGTAAAGTGAAAGGTAGAACATACGATATGAATATTACAGAATCGGTTTTAGATAATATGGTCGGGTCTGGATCTCAAGTAATTAAGAAAATAGAACAAGCTCCTCTATTTAAACCAGAAGATAATATGCAATGGGCATATGGTATGCCTAATCAAAGTGATTTCTATCAATCTCGTGTGGTTCCTGGTATGAAAAATAATAACGTGAAACCATTTGACACTGTTATGGTAGGACCTGGTTTAGACAAAGGTTATGGAATAAATGGTAGTAATGGTTACAATTCTGGTATGGAAGCACGTGATAAATGGTTACCAAAAACAGTAGATCAATTAAGAGTGGATACCAACCCAAAATTAGAATATGAGTTATTAAATCACGAGGGACCCGCGAATTCTTTTATTAAAACTGCTCCATCTACAAAATTGCTTGGACGCGTTGAAAAACAAAGACCTGATACATTTTTCATTAATACCCAAGATCGTTGGTTGACTACTACGGGTGCAGAGAAAGGTGAATCATTAAGACCTATTCAAGAAATGGGTATTGTACGTCGTAACGATATTGTCACTGATTATATGGGACCTGCTGGGGCAATAGATGTGAAAGCGACAACTGCACCTCAAAATTTCGAACCATCTAAGAGACACGAGGTTTTAGAAGGTTGTGTTAATCATTCTACAGCAGTAGGTCGCGGTCCACACAATGACGGTGATAACTTTTTAAGAAGTCATACAAATTATGAAAACAATAGATCTACGATTAGACAACCAGAAACATTACGAAGTGGTTTTAGTGGAGCTATTGGCGCGGTTATTGCACCATTAATGGATATTTTAAAACCTACTCGTAAAGATGAAACTATTAACAATGTTAGAATTTATGGAGAGGGTGCTCAATCGGTACCTAAAGGATATGTTTATAATCCTCAAGATACAACACCTACTACAGTTAAAGAGACCACTTTATATGAACAACGATTTAATGTAAATAATCAACGAGAAAGTATTTATGTGAATAATTACACATCTCCTGACAATACACAGAGAGACACAACAAGTTGTGAATATTATACCGCTGCAGGTGGATATGCAACAGGTTATGGTGATATGAGTTATGATGCCGCTTATAGACAACATAACAATGATATTAAGTCTCAGACTATTATGAATAGACCAAACCAAGGTGGTACACAAGTATTTAATCAACAAATGAATTTAACAACAATTCGATCTGATTCGGATCGATTAGATGGTCGTGTCAATCCAGCATTTTCAAGATTATCTGGCTTACCACCATCCGCCCAAACATATGGAGCAATTCGAGCTCCACAATATTATAATGAATGTGCTGGATGCGATCGTATTCAGCCTGATATTTTAAATGCATTCAAATCAAATCCTTACACACACTCGTTAACAACATCAGTTTAATATTATTTTATTTTTAAATTTTAAAATTAGAATAATAAAAATTTAAAAAAAAAATTGAAATGAAAACAATATAATTTAAAATACTAAATTTAAATAATACATATTTGAAATTTTAAAATGTCTCACGATAACAATAATACAAAAGATGATAGCGATATTAGTAATGGAGGTGCATTAGAAGCACTCCAGGATATTGGTTTGGATATTAATACCGCCTCGGCTGAAAATAAAGAAAATCAATTAGATAAAAAGGCTACACAGAGTATTACATTATATGATCCAATAAATCGTTTAATAATTGAAGTAGATAATAGTCCTCACGGAGCAAACATTGATGGTTTAAAAAGATTTAGTAAACTACATCATCGTTCAAAATCTAGTAACGACAAACACGGTTATCACGATATTGGTTCGAAAGCATTCCCTGCACATTATACAAATTTATTTAAAGATGAATCTAGTAAATATGAATCTACTAAAGATGAAAAAACAACCGACTTAACTCTAGATCCTAAGGTAAAAAAAATTTTATCTAAACAACCAAACGAACGAACACCATTAGAAATATTACAATCGACAGTTACAGTTATATCAAAGACTGATGAATATGATCCAGTAAATGAGAGAGATTTAAATCAAATAACATTAGATTTTATTTCGCCGATTTATAATGGCAGTAAATATAAAAATGAACCAAAACAAGCAACACCATTGAGTGTTGCATTATGGAATACATTTAGTATAAATCCAGAAAGACCTGGTACACTTGTAATTGTACCAGTATCAGAAAAAAGACATATCGAATATATGGAGTATATAAATTCCAAGGACATATATAAAAATCATATGATGTTTCTTAGTAAAACTTATAATTATTATTTATCACAAAATACAGAAATGGTTATAAAATTTATAAAATTAGATATAAAAATAAATCCAAGTAATAATATTACAGTTGATTATGAAGATATAAATATACCTAGTTTAAATACAAATACATTAAAAGCAATTCCATATGACCCTTTACATTTTGTACAAATAGATAACAAAAACAAAATGACCGCGTATATTGATATTTATGAAAAAAATGAAGAAATTTGTCTTTCTGATGAAGAAAGACAAAAACCAAAAATAGTGGTAATAGTTAATATAGATGGTGCTATTAAAAAAATTACTAGGAATGAGAAGGGAAAACCAATATCAATTGCTATAGCAAAAAAAGAATTAGAAACTGAAATAAAAATTTACACAAAAACTTGTCAAATTAAACAATTAGGGGCGTATAATGATCAATGGAGCCAAATGGACTCTGCTATATATAAACAAATATACGGAGATGATATACAAGAAAATGAAATTTTAAATTTAAAATCTTCAAATGGGCATTATTTCGAAAGAAATAATAAAATTACAGACAAAATAGAGCCGCCTATTAAAAACAGTGGTGACTTTTCAGTGAGAAATGCTTATGCGTTTTGTAGATTTCGAACTAGTTATTTAAGTGATATGGATAAATATGCTCCACCATTAATAAAAAAATCAGAGATAAAATACACTAATTGGCCTCAAGAAATAAGAGATGGAATTGATTGGACTATTGAAAATTTTAGAAATAAAATAGGGAAACTGTATAAAAATAGCAATAAGGATACTAAATCTACTCCGATTAGAAATATAGTAATAGAAACAGATGATAGTAGTGAATGTGACAGTGATGATAGTGATGATAGTGAATGTAACAGTAGCGCAACAAATATGTCTGAAAATATTGAAGAGGAGTATGAAGACGACGGGTATGAAACTGCAACTGCAAGTGCAAATGTATTAGAAAACGTGGTACAAAATAGCAATGTTAATGATAACATACAGTTAGATATTGATTTACAACCAACCACTGAATTGCAACCAACCACTGAAATATTACCTACTGCTGTAATAAGATCTGCTAATGTAGCTGAATATGTAACTAGAAGTCAGTTTGAAGATGCAATAAATGAGTGGTATATATTAACAAATAAACACAATGAATTAAACGAGGCCATTGAAAATTTATTTCGTGTAAATAATTTGATAAATAAGGATGTTTTCGATGATATTTATAATAAATTAAATATTACCACTAAAGTTGAAACTATAAAAAAATATTTCAACAAAATGTATCCTATTGGTGATGAAAAAGTTAACGGAGGAATTACATTTATTCGTGCTCACAGAAACAATATATAATTATTATATAATGTCAAATGTTTATTATACAAATTTTTTATTTTTATTTAATTTGCAAAATATATTAAAGCCTATAACAGTAATAAGATACCCATTATGTTAACAAAATATGTATACCCAAAATGCGCCAATAGTTTTCGAAATTGGTGTTTATCAAATAGCAAATACGAAAAAATGTACTACGAATTAGGAGAACCGCGTGTATTTGATGTATCTTTAAGAGATGGTCTACAAGGCATTCCAAAAGATAGACAACTTGAATATTCTATGAGCGATAAAGTTAAAATATATCACAATATTATATTTAATTATAAACCTAGAAAGTTAGAAATAGGATCAATCGTTTCCGAAAAAGTGTTGCCCATATTCAAAGACACACTAGATTTATACAATACGATTCGTTTTCAAAAAAAAAATATTTTCATAAACGAAGAATTACCTGATAATTATATACTTATACCAAACCAAAATAAACTAAAAACTGTTATAAATAATCCAGAAATAAATCATTTTTCATTTATTACTTCGTTTTCAAATAGTTTTCAAATTAAAAATACCAAAATGAATTTAGAAGAATCGGATAAAGACATCAAGACTATGTTGTATGAATTAGATAATAATAAAAATAGAAAAGTAGAGCCTGTTGTTAAATTATATGTTTCTTGTTTTAATGAATGTCCTATGGAGGGCAAGATAGATACAGATTTTATTATAAATCGATTAATAAATTTAAATCTTTTGAAAGTAGATACCATTTGTTTGGCTGATACGTGTGGCACACTGAAAGTGGAAGATTTTGAATATATTATCAACACTTGTTCTTATTTTGGTCTTTTACCGACAAATAAGTTATCTTTACACTTGCATTATAAAAAAGACAGAGAAGAAGCCCTAGAGAAATTGATTCATAAAGCGCTTGATTATAAAATAAATGAATTCGATGTTTCTTCGCTATATAGTGGAGGGTGTTCAGTTACGATGGAAAAAAGTAAATTATCTTCTAATTTATCATATGAATTATATTATAAATCTTTATGTAAATACATTATTGAAAAAACAAAAAATGTAATAAACTAATTTGCACTTGTAAAATCTGATAAACCATTCAATTCTATTTTTTATATTTTATTAATTACGTTATATTAAAATATAAAAACACTCGGCATTAATATAGTAACTGTATGTCATTACAAATTCATCAATCTATTAAAAATAAATTAAATTATTTTCACGGAATACATAAAATACCCAATATTTTATTCCACGGACCATCTGGAAGTGGAAAAAGAACTATTGTAAATGAATTTATTCATAAAATATATGAAAACGACAAGGAAAAAATAAAAACATTCGTTATGTACGTAAATTGTTCGCACGGTAAAGGGATCAAATTTATAAGGGAGGAATTAAAATTCTTTGCAAAAACACATATTAATTCAAATGGTGGTAATAATTTTAAAAGTATTGTCTTATTAAATGCCGATAAATTAACAATGGATGCACAATCTGCACTGCGTAGATGTATTGAATTATTTAGTCACAATACGCGGTTTTTTATTATTGCAGAAGATAAATATAATTTAATGAAGCCAATATTATCCCGTTTTTGCGAAATATATGTTCCTGAACCCATTGTTGATGGTAAAATAATTAATTTATATGATCATAATTTAAATGAAATATTTAGAATGACCGATATAAAGTCTCATCGTCTTGAATGGTTAAAAAAGGAATTACTTAAATCTGTAAATAAAAAAATTAGTTTAGAAGATTTAATGTCATTTTGTATTAAATTATACGAAAAATCATATAGCGCTTTAGATATAATGCATTTATTAGAAAATACGAAATTTTTGGAAAATACTATAACAATTGAAAAAAGATATGAACTTCTCCTCTGTTTTAATCGGGTAAGAAAGGAATTTAGAAATGAAAAACTGTTGATTTTATTTATTTTAAATTTCCTTTTTATAAGTTCAGAATTGTCTTTAGAAAATATTAGTTTTATGTAAAATGGATGATTTTAATGTTAGCGCTCTTCACGAATCCAAAAATGAATGGGGATCCCGTTTAATTACTATTTTAACACCCTTAATCATTGATGGATATAAATCAATTCTAGATGAATCGATTAAACTTTGTAGAGAAAATGGAGAAAATGATAAATATTTAATGACGTTTCAAAATCTAATTTCTAGAATACCAAAGTGGAATGCACAAATCATTGAGACAGAAAGAAAACGAATTTGTGACAAATCTGGATGTAATTATTTAGAAGATTTGGTTACGTGTGTCCATATAATACAATTAAAAATTTTAACTGCTATGCGTGTTGGACAAAAACAAAAGAAGATTGATATTAATATTCCAAAACTAGACGATTTTATCCATAAAACGTATATAAATGTAGCTAGAAAAGTGTATAAAAATGTATACTTGTTTGAAGTAAATGTACAACCATTACAAATGCAAAAAAACTATAGAGAATTAGAAATAATTGTACAGGAATGTATTTTAAATACATTAAGAGAAAGTATACCAGTAGAGGCGATTTTAAAGGCATATATGGATGAAACTGTCGAGGAAGATGTTGTAGAAGAAGTGAAAGAACAAATAATAGAGGAACCTATCAAGGAACCTGTAAGGGAACCCATTAATGATCAAAATGTAGGAAGCGGTTTGCAAAATCAAGAACCAATAAAACAAAGTTTGAGTTTTAATGAAATAGATTATGTTAAAACTGAAGACGGATCGGTAACAAATGTGAGTGCACCCAAATCGATTTCACGTTTAGAAGAAATTAGTGAAATGCGCGCGCAACAAAGAAGAATGGAATCCGAAAACGACGACGAAAACTCAAAATTAAATATTTCAGACCAACCATTTAATTTAGATGTTTTAGATATTCATAATATTGAAGAACCGCAAATAGAATTATTACCCGATTTGTTAATTGACGATGTCGAAATTTTAGATTAAACTTGGTATTATCTCTTTTAATAGTAATCATTTTTATTTTATGCGTAAAATTTTTAATAAGAATATGATTTAGTAATTTAATGGAAAATATTTTTATTTTTGCTGCTATCATTTCCATAGTATTTTTTATATCAAAATTTATTGAAATGAGATTTGTTGAAAAAGAAAGTAAACCTCTAAAACTATTAATAAGAGACGCTTTGTTAGTGTATTTTTCAGTAGTCGCAGGTCATTTTATAATAGGTCAAATAAATCCTTTATTACGAGGAGGGTCTAATGGATCATTAGTTACTCCCGTCTTTACTGATAATCCGGGGTTTTAGAATAAATTCTTTTTATCATCGTATATTATAATGAAAAGAATTAAAACAAATAAAAATAGAAATAGAATTATTAGAAAAAATATTACTCTAAAAAGAAAATATCGGAGAAAAAATAACACACCAAAAAGGTATATCAAAAGAGGAGGAGGAGAGAAAGAGAAAAGGGAGTCAGCGCTTAGAGACGAATTTAGAAATATGTTTTTAAAAGCATTTAAAAAATTACAAGAAGCTGTGAAATCAGGAAATCAAGAACAATTAAATAAGGCAGTTGATTCGTTTATTAATGGTTTCCAGAGTAACCAAACTAGCATTAATACATTAATACCAGTTATAAACAATACCCCTGTCAATAAATATAACCAACCAGAAGGTAGTCCTGTAGAATATTTTGTTCCGTTATTAGTTCTCATATTTGAAAACATAGACGATCCTATCATAAGAAAAACATTGATCAAAAATTTTATTAAATGTAAAGGAAATATTAATTTGAAAAGTTATTCAAAAGATATAACGGCATTATCGTCGGCAATTGAATTACAAGATAAAGACTTGGTGAACTTCTTAATGGAAAATGGAGCGGATATAAAAATATTAACAGATGAACAAAAAGATGCATTTGATGTTTTGATGAAAGAAGAAGAAATTATAGAACTTCCTACACCAGAAAAAGTAATAGTTAAATTAGACTTACAACTTGCGCCGCCATCCGATTCTGGTTATGATAATCGTGTAGAACCAGATTTTTGGAAACCGATTTTTGGTGAAAATGAGCTTTTACAATTAAGAGAAAAAATAAGCAGTATGATGAATGCGGATGGTAATATACCCATTACGAATAAGGAAGCAAGTGAATTATGGAGCGTATGTAAAATCAATCAATCAATCATTCCAACCTATTTTACTCCAACAAAGAACGATCCTTACGATTTATTTGGTAATTTTGTTATTGATCAAGATATAGATTTCTCTCATTATAATATTGTATTATGTTCGGCTTTAATTGTATTTGGTATAATATCATACAAAATGATTGGTCAAGATTATAAGCTAATTTTTAAGGGTGGTAAGGCAATACAATTAGTATTGGCGGGAATTCCAGAAACATCTACATATAAAAGCGAAGACATAGATATATTATTATTACCAGATGAAAATGTACCCTATGATGAATTTAAAATTAAAAATTTGAGCGGGCATATTGCTTATTTAGTAAGATGGTTTTTGAATAATCCTGAAACCCAATATAAAATTTCAGTTCAAGCACCTAATCCTCAAAATACCAGAGCAAATCCATTTATATTTAAATTAAGCTATGTAAAGGTGAATCAAAAACGGGATTATAGAAAACAAATTATGGTAGATGATTTCAGACAATTTTCGGATATCGATTTTAAACAAATACCGGATAATATAAAGGTTTATTTTGAAAGATCAATTGAATTTCCATTTTATATTTCAGAGTTGAATGAAAACGTTTTATTTGTATGTCCAAATATAGGATCACTGTTGGATGAAAAAATTTATTATTATGTAAAATACACCGAATTCAAACATTTACTACAAGAAGGCAAGACAATTACGGAACCTGGTTTAACAATTTTCGATTGTGAAAGATTTTTAGAAAAATTCAAACGGGCCATTTTGGCGATGAATACTGGTTTACAAAAACAAAGATTTCCAGGAATTCTTCCAGATGAATTAATGATAAAAGAGAGAACCTCCATAATGTCTCGTTTGAATAAATTGGGTTTTACTAACGAAGCAGTAAAAAAGGATATTGTGCAAAGTCTGTATCCTAACGCCCAGTCCAAACTTTAACAACACTGCGTGGTATAGTGCCTTTTTTTAAGTCAGACGAATATTCATCGAACGTGTAGCGAGACCATTTATGATGTCGTGCTATATTTCCAAACAACGATTTTATTTTTAAAATTGGAGGATATTCCGTGTAAAATATGCAACCCATTATTCGTTCCAAACAACAACGATCTTTTCTACACGATACTGCAGATATCATATTGGTAATATGATATTTTCTCTCTATATACAACAGAAAATCGTGATTAATATATGATTGTACGCCGAAACACCCATACCAGTTGTCTTGAGGCATTCCCATTTTAATTTCGTTTTTTAATTTATCATATAAGAGCCAAGAGTTTGATAAACTCATAATTATTCGCTTAGAATTTTCTATATTTTCGTTATCTGAATTGAAATACCAGAGAGGTAATACCTTTGTACTATTTAGTTTATTAAAATTAATTCGTTTGTGAATTAAAACACTGTCGTGTAATATTACAGCGTTTTCGAAAAATTTGTGTTTCAAAAAATAATAATACGGTAATAGCTCTCCTCTTCCAGGAAATTCAGATTGTATAATTTCAACATTGCTATAATTAAAATCCGCTTTAACAAAACATTGATTACTGTTATCGTCTATAATGACAATTTTGGTGTGAGGGTACAATGTTCTAAGAAGTTTCACTGAGTGATTCCAATATTTGTTCGTATTTTCAGAATTCACGTGTCTGGTAATAATGAATCCAAATGTGGTCATAATATTAAATATATTGTTTATTTTATATTATATTTTTAAAATAAGTATATAATCGATATAAGAAATGTATTAAACATAAGAATACAAATTTATAAAATGAATTATAATATTTCATTAGAAAATATTAACAGTTTAAGCTTTAATGATACGTATAAAAAAATAATTGTCGACGCTGATATTGAGTTTTTCGCAATTCCAGGTAAAGAACATTATAGATTGTTATCTTATTTTTCAACACTATTTAAAAATTCTAATATTATTAATATAGGTACACATACGGGTCTTTCGTCGCTAGCTTTATCATATAATGCAAGTAATACGGTTTATACCTTTGATATATTAGATAAAGTAAATCCAAATATCAAAACTGTTGAAAATATTAAATTTTACAATGACGATTTATTTAATAAAGATAGTTTTCATAAATGGAAAGATCTTATCCTTTCTGCTCCATTTATATTTTTGGATGTAGATCCGCACAATGGAATTATGGAATTAAATTTATTAAATAATATTAAAGAATTAGGATATAACGGATTTATAATATGTGATGATATATGGTACTTTAAAGAAATGAGGGATAATTTTTGGTATAAAATAGAAGACCAATTTCGTTACGACCTAACTGATATTGGTCATTGGTCTGGTACAGGAATTATTACATTTAATAATGATATTACTTTTAATAAATACAATGTTTCAAACTGGACATTAGTAACTGCTTATTTTAATCTTACCAAATGTTATGATGCAAGTAAAGAAATAAAAGAAAAGGATAAAGATTATTATTTAAGTCATTCTTTATCCACGTTACATTTACCTCATAATTTAATTATTTATTGCGACGAAGATAGTCTTCAATCAATAAAAGAAATAAGACCTAGATATCTAGAAAATAAAACACTATATATAATTCGCGAATTTAACGATTTTAGATTCAAAAAAGATTCAAAACTATTATCTGAAAATTTTAACGATTATAGAAAAAAAATTATTAAAAATAGGGAAATAAATCCATATCATTTTGATAACAGAAACACTGCGAGTTATTATTTATTTTGTCTTTCAAGATATACAATGTTAAAGGAAATAATTGAATTAAACCCCTTTAAATCCACCCATTTTTGTTGGATTAATTTTTGTATCGAGCGTATGGGTTTTAAAAATTTAATAAGATTAGATGAAGGTCTTGCAGTAAATAGAGATAAATTCTCAACTTGTTATATTGATTATATACCTGAAAATTTGATAAAAGATACAAAGGAATATTTTAAATGGGGTAGATGTAGTATGTGTAGTGGATTTTTTACTGGAAATGCAGAATATATGTACAAGGTGTGTGATTTAATAGAAAGTAAATTTTTAGAGTATTTGGAAAAAGGGTACGGTCACGCGGATGAACAACTTTACAGTCCCGTATATTTTGAAAATCAAGATTTGTTTGAGCATTATTATGGAGATTATAGACAAATGATCACAAATTATAAATATATTTACGATGCTCCTGAACCACCTATATACAATTTTATTACTAGAAGTTTTGAAAATCACAATTATGTAAAATGTTATGAAGCTTGTAAATTTGTCTATAATTCTTGGGCTTTAGATAAGTGTGAATTAAACAACGATTGGTTAAATAGATTATTTTATTATTATATGCGTTGTAAAAAATTAGTGAAAGATTTGTAAGTTTACAAGTTAATTATAAAATTAAAAAAGCTCCACGGTTTAAAAATATATTTTATAAAATAATAAAATATATTTAATTCTATTATTTTAGACATAAGAAGGTATATTATCAATATTTATAACATCGTCAGGTACTTCGCCTTTAAATTTTGAATATGCTGCAAATTCTGGACGTTCTAATTGTGCTTGAGGTATATGATTATGTACACATCTGGCAATCATCTTATACAATTTAAAATCCGGATACCGATCTGTTCCGTTATTTTTGTATAACATATTAATGCCTTTGTCATCCAAACACCATTCAACAATTAATCGTTTAATAGGATCTTTACATTTACTCAGATCCTTTACTTCTTCAATGTCATTAATAATGTAATCAAATATGGAACAAGCTAGGCGACATAAATCAAAACTATAGTTAGGTTCCAACCTAGGTTTTTTCTCATTTAAATATGGTTCGGTATTATATTGGGTAGCAGCGTCGCCACCTACCTGGAAACTATCACTACAGAAAAGTTTGCCATCAAATTTATAAATACTTCTTCCAAAATCAATAATTTTAAATATGCGACCAAAAGTAGGTACTTTGTAATAGGTCTTTTTATAACAATAATATATATATTTTTTGTCAGTTTTGTTATACATTACATTATTCGTATGTAAATCATTATGTGTAAAATTGAACGCCTTTTGGTAGGTTATTAATATCATAATTATTTGCATAAAAGCGGATAACCATTCTTCCTTTTTCAATTCTTCATTTAAAATTAAATCGTCAAATGTATGCTCACAATATTCCATACCAATAATTTGAACTGGAAATTTTGGAATTGTAGCATATATACATTCTTCTTCATACGAATCTTCATCAGAAGTCTCTTCTTCCAAATTTGATATATCATCATTTTCAGAAGATACGTCTGTGTTTTCTGTATATTCGTATTCTTCATCAAAAGTCTCCATTTCACCACAATTTTCACAGTTCTCTTCGTTATCATCATCGTTTGTATAGGACGATCTGGAAGAACACGTAGAATTCGATTTTAATGTAACTTGTTTATTTTCTGTATCGTTAATTATATCTATATTATTAATTATATCTGTACTTGATAAATCTTGTAAATCTAAAGTGCTTTCATTTAATTCGTCATTTGCGTTTCCGTTGGTCGCATTTATTACACTCTCTTCAAATATATCTTCAAATATTCCATTATCAAACGACTTAATAGATAATTGAGATTTTGCACTTGTGTTATGATCAATATTTATGGGTTTTAATTTTTGTTGTTCATTTTGAAATAAATGACTATAATCATCTATCTTAAATAATTTATTTTTATTATTGTTGAAAAAGTCAGAATTATTTAAATAATCTATGTCGTCGAATACATTAATGGTAAAATCATTTTTAATTCCCAAGAACGAACCATAATAATCTACACCGTGTGAGAATTTGTGCTCGTGTAATAACTTGCTACTAAAATATAAAAACAAACCATCTACATAAGCGGAATTATTTGTATCTACAAATTTTGGATGACAATTATCGACTGTCGAGTTTAGTCTAGGCAATGAAAACAATTTATCGTCGTTTATGTTATATTTTCCAATCAAATATTTGTATGGATCTAATAATGGAGCCATTTTAAAAAATACTTCTTTATCCTTAACCTTTTTATTTTCAATATTATGAATTGTACAATTGTATAAATGAAAATCTTCTTCATTGGCTTCATTGACACTAGAAATATACCATTTATGATTTAAATTAATACTATTATAATTTGTTTCGTTTAAGGTAAAAAATTTTGTGTAAATAGGAATATAATTTTGAGCCTTTGAGAGAAAAAGGGAGGTTGATTCTTCTAAACTTTTAAAAAGTTCAATGTTCTTTCTTTTTTGATAATTCACAAATACCATACTTTAGCTAATTAATATATAAATTATCTTTGTTTTTAACTTATTATAATCATTATATTCACTTTAAATACGTTTGATTTGGTGAAAAATTATTTCTATTTTAAATAATAATGACCTTAGAACTTAAAAAATTCGATATGAAAAGTATTAGCTTTAAACCAAATGAAAATAAAGGGCCTGTTGTCGTTTTAATTGGAAAGAGAGATACAGGCAAATCGTTTTTGGTTAGAGATTTACTTTATTATCAGCAAGAAATACCTATAGGAACTGTGATATCAGGGACAGAAGAAGGAAACGGGTTTTACGGGACTATGGTACCAAAATTATTTGTACATAATGAATACAATACGGCTATTATCGAAAATATTTTAAAACGTCAGCGAACTGTATTGAAACAAATTAAAAAAGAAATGGAAACTTATAAACGCAGTACAATTGATCCGAGAGCATTTGTTATATTAGATGATTGCTTATATGATAACACGTGGGCGCGCGATAAAATGATGCGATTGCTATTTATGAACGGGAGACATTGGAAGGTGATGTTAGTCATCACAATGCAATATCCCTTAGGTATTCCACCCACACTGAGAACCAACATAGATTATGTTTTTATTTTGAGAGAAAATTATATTGCCAATAGAAAACGAATATATGAAAATTATGCTGGTATGTTTCCGACATTTGAATCTTTTTGTCAAGTAATGGATCAATGTACTGAAAATTATGAGTGTTTGGTTATCAATAATAACTCAAAATCTAACAAATTACACGACCAAGTCTTCTGGTATAAAGCGGATGAACACGGTACTTTTAGATTAGGTTCGAAGGAGTTCTGGGAATTATCAAAAGGTCTTAAAGATGACGATGAAGAAGAACAATATGATCCAAATGCTGCAAAAAAACGTGGAGGTGGACCAAAAATTAGTGTTAAAAAGGCGAATAAATGGTAAAACTCGCTTTTATAAAAAGTGCTTTTGTAAATAAAAAGCGGTAAAAGTAACTCAAAGAGTATCTTATCATATATTGTATAATAAGATGTCAACAGTAAACATTGTAGAACTCATAGAGAAAAATCCTATTACAAAGCTTTCTAGCACATATAATAACAAGCTATTACAAAAAATTAAAGAAAAATTTTGCGGTTTTGAGCAGCAATTATTTATTAGTAGTTTTTATTGCTACCTAAATTATGATAAAAATATAGATTTTGTTATCGACTTTGATAATATATGGAGATGGCTTGGATTTACTTTGAAAGAAAATGCAAAGAGAATTTTAACAAAAAATTTTGAATTAAATATTGACTATAAAAATCTTGCTCGTCAAGAAGGACAAGCGGTTTTTAATACAACAGAAAAGGTAAAGCAAAATGGAGGACAAAATAAACAAACCATATTGCTAACAATAAAATGTTTCAAAGTATTGTGCTTGAAAGCTCAAACAAAAAAAGCAGCAGAAATACACGAGTATTATATGAAATTAGAGGAAGTTTTACAAGAAACATTAGAGGAAGAAACAAAAGAATTGAAACATCAACTCGAACAAAAAGACAATATTATTTTAGAAATTAAACAAACTGTAGAACAAGAAAAACAACTGTTATTACAAAATAGTAAAAAAGAAAAACAAAAGGCAATAGAACAAGCTATAATTGTACAATTTCCATTAAATACAGAGTGTATATATTTTGGATCAATTGATGATACTAATGAAGCTGGCGAGAAATTGATCAAATTTGGTCACACAAATGATTTGGCTACTAGAATATTAGATCACAGGAAAAAATACAAAAACTTTATTTTAATAGAAGCATTTAGAGTTCAAAATAAGGTAGAAATAGAAAATCTTATTAAAAGTTATCCGAAAATAAAAAGACAAATACGTACTATTGAAATAAACGGTAAAAATAAAACCGAAATTATTGCATATGACGATATTAATTTTACTATTGAAAAATTAAGTAAACACATAAAAGACATTATTCATTCTAAGACATATAGTATAGACAATTTTAATAGATTGATGAAACAAAATGAAGAATTAGAAAATGAAATTCGAATTTTGAAAGAATTGAATACGCATCAAGAAATAATGCTTACAAAAAAATCTGTAGAAATAAATGAATTGAAGGAGAAAATAGATGTGCAACAAAAAATGATAGATACTGTAGATCTAGAAAATAAATCAGTGTATCATAACGCATTACTTCCTGAAGACGATTTGCATAACAAATTTAATCAATTTATTAATTCTGTTTGCATAGTTCGTTATGATGTAGAAGAGTTGTCAGTCAATATAGAAGGTCGTTACCGTTTATGGTCTCAGGTTAAACCTAGGAAGGAAGTTTTCCATTCGCTGAAAAACTATTTGGATACAAGATTTAAACCTAAACGAATCCAAGGAAATCACGGGTATGTCGGTATAAAATTAAAACAAGTTGAATATAAAAAAATCAAGGAAAATAATGATGTAGAAAATTTTATTTTTCAAGTATGTCAATTTTCAGATTGTGGTAAAATATTAAATTCAGTATTGTTGAATGAATATAAAAATGGAAAATATCAGTTGGTAAAGAGTTAAATGATAATGATATGAAAGATCTAAAAGACTATTTGAGTTCTTCTGAGTATGCTCTAAAAGCAACTGTCTGGACGAGTGAAGGTAGTAACGAAGGATATTATGGGTTGTCATTAAAAGAATTTGAATGTAAACCAAAACTCGTTTCATCGACTGGAAAGAAAGTATATAAGAGGGAAGACAAAACGGACATTTTATTGGCTACTTGGGATACAATTGCGAAAGCAGCAGAAGCCGAAGGTATATCGGCTGCTAAGATGAGCAGATGTGTGAAACATAAAAATATAATAAATGATTATTATTATAGTGTTATTTAGATCAAAAATATTACATATTGTTTTCACGTTGTAAGAATAAATGGTAAAAAACAATCGCAATAGAGTTATATAATATTTAGAAATTAGCATAATATTTACATTTAAAATCTAAATATTATATATTAATGAGTAGTGAAGAAGCAAAAGCAATCGCATTAGGTAATTTAATTGGAGAATTAGATGTTGCGTCAGAAATTACTTTAGGTCAAAGACTTGTTCCTGGAAGAATACTTGAAGGATATCACGGCGATATTGCAAGCGGTCTAAGAGTTCCAGAACATTTAAAATATCCTGGAGAAAAAGGAGGAAAAAGAATGAAATTAAGAGGGGGTGGAATATGTGAAAGCAATATATATGTAAGATTATCAGTTGATTCTGCCATTATTTTAGCTAGTGCAGCGGTTGTAGTTGGCGTTGGATATGCGGGATTTGCAACATTACAGGCATTTATGAGTGTCTACGGTTTAAGTCCTGCAACAATAGCAGTTATTGAATCTTTATATAATTCTTTGATTGCAACAGGTGGAGCAATATTATCCTCATTGTATAACGTAAGTTCTGCTGCTGTTTCGGTTGGTCAATCTGTTGGAACTCTTGGTACTACAGTTGCCAGAGGAATATATGCTAGTGCAGGTCCTGTTTTATCTGCATTTGCAAGAGCTGCCCCAGCTATAGCCGCTGGTAGATATATAGGAACAAATAGAAATGCATACGAAGACGCAAAAAATATATTAAGTACTTTAGATGCCCAGTATAAAGCGATTTCTGCATACGCAGGAGCTGTTACCCGTTCTATGACAGAGAAAAAGTCAAATATAGAACGCCAAATTGCTAGTGCTAGAGAAAATTTGAAAACCGCATACGAAACCGCTAAATCTGGAGCTGAATCCACAGCTGCAAAATCATCGAGTGTTTATAGCGCTATCAGAACCAAGGTTTGTCAATTAATTGATCGAGGTGTAGCAGCAGTCGATATTACTGCTGGTTTAGAGGAAGCTCTTGCCACGATAAATTTCGAAGGTGGAAGAAGAAGACGTAGAACTAGAAAACATAGACGTTCAATGAGAAAACATAGTGGATCAAAAAGAACGCACACTAAAAAAGGTCACAAACATAGAAAATAATTTACTAGTTTGTTGTATTAGTTTAAAATAATATATTAAGTATCAATAATTATTATATTATTTATTCTTTTTATTCGTTTATTCTTTTTTGTTTGCAAAAGGACCACTTACTAATAAGCTCTGTCCATTATCAGTTTTTCCAGTTACAATATTTTCTCCCTCAAATAACTCCATACATATATCCGCGGTAGAAATGTTTTCTTGTTCTTTTAAAGCGGATTCTTGAGTATTAATATTATTAACACCAATTAAGTTGCCTTGTTCATCAATAGTTTGTGTTAATGTGTTACCAGATTTTTCAGCGGTTTTAATATTTTCTTCGATAGCTTTTTGTTTTGTTTCTTTAACACGTTGTTCAAATGCGGTTTTTGCATTTGACTCATTCTTTTGCTTCTCGTGCATTAACTGATTTAGCTCTTCTTCCATATATTCTACGCGTCCAGTTTTATAAGCTTCTGGATCCCACGGCATCCACATACCAACTGGTCCCACATAAACATCGTGGTTAGGATCTATTTCACGCAACATCTTACATCTTAACTCAGCTTCTTCTTGAGTAGGATAAGATCCGCGAATTTTTATTCCGCGTGTACTGGTTTGGAAATTATGTGCAATATCAAATTGTTTTTGAAGTTCCTCCTCATTATGATCAATAAAGGTCTTATATTCGTCTTGCATACTACTTTTAGCCAAATTGTCTTTTTCTTCTTTGACGAAATCTTTAAAATCGTTAGACACATCTTCAAACGAAATGTTATATTTGAACGAAACAAAATTAAGGAATTGAACATATTTTTCCATTGATTTATTGAATTCCCATTTCTTTAGAAATTCTTCAAAGAAAAAGATCTCTTTTTCTTTTAAAATTTTCTCAGGAGAGCAAAAAGAAACACACACAAATTTTTGGCCAGCTATAGCCTTATCTTCCTCTAATAAATCAACATATTTAGGGCTTGACTTTCTTTCAAAACCAGATTTCTTAGAATTCTTGTCTTTAGAACAATCCATTTAGTTAAATATACTATTTAATTTTAAGTTTTTTATCGCAATATATATATTTTTATAGCAATATATATTTTTTTCTTTTTATTTATTATAATGAACGGTTTAATAAACGTTGGTGAACTTGTTAAGAGAATCATTAAGTACCTTGTTGAAGGTTTAATGGTAGCTATTGCGGCATACGCTATTCCTAAACGATCGTTGAATATTGAGGAGATTGTATTGATTGCATTAACCGCCGCCGCTACATTTAGCATTCTTGATACTTATGTACCATCAATGGGTGCAACTGCACGATCAGGAGCCGGTTTTGGTATTGGTGCAAATTTAGTAAAATTTCCTGGAGGTTTTTAAACCATAAATGGTAAGACAACCCAAAAAATATATTTTAATAAAAAATACAATAGAAAAATATATTTTAATCTAAATATATATTATGGCAAAACATTCTCGTAAAAAATCTAGAAAAGTACATCGAAAAAGTCATAAAATGAAAGGAGGTATAAATAGAACATTGGTAATAGATGATTTAAATGAAAATAAACCCAAAGATTTAGAAGCGTTAGATATATCAGTTATATCAAATTCTGAAGATGATGATCACGATTTTGGTCTTAATGATAGTTTGAATTTAGATAATACAAATATGCGCGATTCAATTGATACTATAAACGAAAGTATTACAAATATCGGCGATGATTACGATTACAATAATGATTCAAGTACACTCTCAAATGGCTCATTACACCTATCAGATTTAAATGAAGACGAACACGAAAGCAGTTTAGGAAATACAACAATCGAAGATGACTCTATTGGTGGTAAAAAACGACGAAGAACAATGAAAAAACGAAGTATGATGAAGAAAAGGAAAACTATGAAAAAACGAAAGATGACAAAGAAAAGAAAACATACAAAAAAACAAAAGGGTGGAACGTGTTATGGAAATGGTGTCGGCGCAAACTCATATGATCCTAACTTTTCAATTTACAATACCAGAGAATTGGAGTTATTTCCCTATAAACCAAAATAAATTTAATTCGGTAATATTTGACTTCGATAATTGATTATCTTGTTTCTGATTATGTAGATACAAGATAATGTTAATAAGGAAATCTCAGTTGAACTTCTAAAAATCATCGGTGTATCGTCTAATTTAATACTATAATATACCCACATACTAGAAGAAAAAATGCTCAAAATACAAAAAAGTAACGATAAACTGTTAGTGCTTTTATTTTTGTAAAGTAAGAACATAAAAATAAATCGTCCTACAATTGATAAAGACGTTGCAGTATAAGGTACTATTTTTAAATGTTCTTCATTCATCGAATTATATATTTTTATAATAAAATATATAAATTCAATTTATTTTTATACAATTTGTACAATTGATATAATTTTGTTAAAATACTATTTTAAATGGTATGAATAAATTCCCAGTCTAGTTCTTCACAAATTTTCTTCCATATAACATCTTGTTCAATTCTTTTTTCTTTATCTTTCAACATTGGGAAAAAAGGTAAATATTTATCTTCTCCTAATAGTTCACATAATTTATATGCAGTATAATAATAATTTAAGAAATTCACTCTATCGTCAGGACAAAATTTAGAGTAAGGTGCCTGTAATTCTACAAAAAGATTGCACAATGTTTCTTCTAATTCAGGTGACATTATAGGTGGTTTGATTCCTAATTTATCTTTTATAAACGGTATATGTTCATAATATTTATTATATCCTAATTTTTTCAAAATTTCTTTTGTCTTCGTATTTGTGATCTGCGATAATTCAATTCTCTCCTTTTTAATTTGCAGTTTAATATTTTCAATAACATCTTGTGGTATCTGCGTGGTTTCTTTGCCTTGAAATTGCGCAAGTATTTCCTTAAAGTGATTTATTCTTTTGTAAGCGTAAAAGCAAACTTCCTTTGGTGGTTCTTTATAAGAAGGTTTTTCATTTTCGATTAAATATGGAATACTTCTTGAACAACTATTACAAACTAGTACGCCTTCGTCTTCAAGAGGGATCAGTTCACCTTTATTACAAAAATAACATATATCTGTTTGACAAACATAAGAATTAATATCCAGAAAACTGTCGTCAATATTACTAAGATATTTTTGTACAATGTTATTTTCATTTTGCATCACTTTATTAGATTCGTTTTCTGGTTTAATTTTAAAAAATGAATTTACTAATTTTGATTTATTTGTATTTGAGGCAACAATTGCTCCATCCGATATATTTTTTTTATTTTCAAAATACTCAAAAATAAATTTTGAATTATCGAGAAAATAATCTTTTTTTTTTGATTTCGTTTCTTTAATCATCTCTGTTAATTCATTTATTCGATCTTCCAGATCAAGCCGTTGCTCTACAGAAAGTTCATCGTGTTCATCAATTAATTTTTGTTTCAATTCGAGTCTTTCTAATTTAAATTCAGGGATTTTATCCCTCTCATCCTTTGTAAACTCATTTAAAAATTCCTTATGTTTTGTGTCTAGTGTAATAGAAGATTTTTTATTGAATTTGATTTTTTTGTTTGATTTTGGTTTAAAATTTGGCATCTTCTTTTAAATAATTTAAACAAATTTATTTAATTTATAATAAAAACAAATATATTAATTCTAGATTTTATAAAATACATTAATTATATTGAATTATATAATAAAACTAGTTAGAATTTATTTATTGTTTTCTAGAAATTAATTAATGGATATTAAAATAAATTTGGAGTCTTTTAAAGATTTAGAAAATAATAATGTAAAAATTGATGTAATTAAATTCCAGAAAATGTTATTACTTTTTAATTCTATAGAACAAGGATGGAGTGTGAAAAAAAGAAATGATGCATATGTATTTACTAAAAATCACGAAGGGAAAAAAGAGGTTCTAGAAGACACATATTTACTTAAATTTATGAAGACTAATTTAGATTTGGCGAAAATGTTTTCATAAATATTATAAATTTGTTATCTAATATAATAATTTAAAACCACTATAAATTTATTACTATGTATAGAATAATATTATTAGATCAATGCATATTTTATCTTTAGAAATAAAACCTTTGTGATTTTTATAAGATTTACACAATTCACATATTTATATTTTTACTGCTTTATAGTAGTAAAAATCTATTCATATTTTAAAAATAAAATTAAAAATAATAATTTAATTAAAAATAATTTAATTAATTTAAATTTAATTAAATTAATTTCCAAAATTTTTTTTTCTTTAGCCATATTATAAAATGGGAGGTGGATTAATGCAACTCGTAGCCTATGGCGCTCAAGATGTTTACCTTACTGGTAATCCTCAAATTACTTTCTGGAAAGTTACTTATCGCAGATATACTAACTTCGCAATCGAATCAATCGAACAAACTTTCAATGGTCAAGCCGATTTCGGTCGCCGTGTCCAATGTGTTATCTCAAGAAATGGTGACTTAGCTTACCGCACCTACTTACAAGTTACTCTTCCTGAGATCAACCAACTTATGGGTCTAGGAAACTACTCAACTGGTGATAATACTGGTGTCTATGCCCGTTGGTTAGACTACATTGGTGAACAATTGGTTGCCCAAGTTGAAGTTGAAATCGGTGGTCAACGCATTGATCGTCAATACGGTGACTGGATGCACATCTGGAACCAACTTACAATGACTTCTGAACAAGAACGTGGTTATTTCAAGATGATTGGTAACACAACTCAATTAACCTTCATCACTGATCCTTCCTTCTCTGATGTTGAATCTCCTTGTGACTCCTTAGCTCCTCGTCAAGTTTGTGCACCAAGAAACGCTTTACCAGAAACAACCTTATACGTTCCATTACAATTCTGGTTCTGTACCAACCCTGGTCTTGCCCTTCCTTTGATTGCTCTTCAATACCACGAAGTCAAGATCAACCTTGATATCAGACCTATTGATGAATGTTTATGGGCTGTTACCACCTTAAACTGCAACACCAATCCTTACACTGGATCCGCTGGACAATACTCTGTCGGCCGCCCTGTTCCAGCAACAATTGCATACAACCAATCTTTAGTTGCTGCTTCCTTATACGTTGACTATGTCTTCTTAGATACTGATGAACGTAGACGAATGGCACAAAACCCTCACGAGTACTTGATCTCTCAACTTCAATTCACTGGTGATGAATCAGTTGGTTCTTCATCAAACAAAATCAAGTTGAACTTCAACCACCCTGTTAAGGAATTAATCTGGGTTGTTCAACCTGATCAAAACGTTGATTACTGCTCATCTTTAACTTGTGATGCTCTTTTATTCAAAGTTTTAGGTGCTCAACCATTCAACTACACTGATGCAATTGATGCTCTTCCTAACGCTGTCCACGCCTTCGGAGGTCCTGCTGCTGTTGCCGCAGACTCTCGTGCATTCATTGATGCTCGTGGTCTATTCCAAGATGCAGGTGCTTTAGATTACCAACCAGCTGCTGAATTCCCAGGATTCACCGGATACTGGCACGGCCCATCAAACCCTTACACTGAAGCCAACTTTGGTGGCCCAAGTGTTCCTATTAACACTGACTCTGCCGCAATTGCTGCTCTTCTTGAAACAAGTGGATCACACCTTGAGAACTCAGGTGTCTCTGATGCAGGTACATTCGTCTTAACTGAAACCTCATTAGATATGCATTGTTGGGGACAAAACCCAGTCGTCACCGCTAAGTTACAACTTAACGGCCAAGATCGCTTCTCAGAGCGTGAAGGTTCATACTTCTCCTGGGTCCAACCATACCAAGCCCACACCCGTAATCCTGATGAAGGTATTAACGTGTACTCCTTTGCATTGAGACCTGAAGAACACCAACCTTCCGGCACGTGCAACTTCTCCAGAATTGATAATGCCACACTTCAATTGGTCTTATCCAACGCAACTGTTGAAGGTACCAAGACTGCTAAGGTCCGTGTCTATGCCACCAACTATAACGTCTTACGTATTA